>ERZ791842.440-NODE-440-length-40648-cov-11.9447_pt1 | contig 40648 bp, 46 predicted proteins | sample MGYA00509944_ERZ791842 | MGnify/ENA primary metagenome ERZ791842 (study PRJEB30046, sample SAMN00715263) | human gut metagenome | study: EMG produced TPA metagenomics assembly of the A metagenome-wide association study of gut microbiota in type 2...
GTCTGAACTCGTATGTGGTCCAGCGAGACGCTTTCGGTAACGTACTTCAGATTGTCACTCTAGACAAGATTGCGTTCAACGCTCTCCCTGAGGATGTCCGCAGCCAAGTGGAAGCAGCCCAAGGTGAGCAGAAGGAAGACGCTGAGATTGACGTATACACCCATGTGTACCTGAACGAAGCCGGGGATGGCTACTCGAAGTACGAAGAGGTTGCCGAAGCGGTGGTTCCGGGCAGTGAAGCCGAATACCCGCTCGAAGAGTGTCCGTACATTCCGGTCCGCATGGTCCGCATCGACGGTGAATCCTACGGTCGTTCCTACGTGGAAGAGTATCTGGGTGACCTCAAGTCCCTAGAGAACCTCCAAGAGTCCATCGTGAAGATGGCGATGATTACCGCTAAGGTTATCGGTCTGGTAGACCCGGCAGGTATCACTCAGGTCCGCCGACTAACGGCAGCACAGTCTGGTGCGTTCGTACCGGGCCGTAAGCAGGACATTGAGTTCCTCCAGCTGGAGAAGTCCGGTGACTTTACCGTAGCGAAGAACGTGAGCGACACCATTGAGGCTCGACTCTCGTATGCCTTTATGCTCAACAGTGCGGTACAACGTACAGGCGAGCGAGTCACAGCCGAAGAGATTCGGTACGTGGCGTCAGAGCTGGAAGATACCCTTGGTGGTGTCTACTCGATTCTCTCGCAGGAACTCCAGCTGCCTCTGGTAAGAGTGCTCTTGAAGCAACTACAAGCCACGCAGCAAATCCCGGAGTTACCTAAAGAGGCCGTCGAGCCAACTATCAGCACTGGCCTTGAGGCTATCGGACGTGGTCAGGACCTTGACAAGCTGGAGCGGTGTATTGCCGCATGGTCAGCACTTAAGGCACTCGAAGGTGATGATGACCTCAACTTGGCTAACCTCAAGTTACGTATCGCTAACGCTATCGGACTCGACACAGCTGGTATGCTTCTCACTCAGGAGCAGAAGAATGCCCTCATGGCTCAGCAAGGTGCTCAGATTGCTACACAGCAAGGGGCAGCAGCGCTGGGTCAGGGGATGGCCGCACAGGCTACTTCAAGTCCTGAGGCGATGGCCGCAGCGGCTGATTCAGTCGGTATGCAACCGGGCATGTAATTAGGTAGCACTATAGGGAGACACATCCAGATTGAATGAGGTCTGGTCAGAAGGTTCGAGTCCTTCGTGTTTCCCTCTTAGTCTTAACTTTAAGGAGATTGAAATGGCTGGCGAATCTAACGCAGACGTATACGCATCCTTCGGTGTTAACAGTGCTGTACTGACTGGTAGTACACCTGAGGAGCACCAAGAAAACATGTTGGCTCTTGATGTTGCTGCCCGCGATGGCGATGATGCAATCGAGCTGAACACCAACAGTGATGACCCGTATGGCTCCGATGTGGACCCGTTCGGTGAACCTGAAGAGGGCCGTATGCAGGTCCGCATCTCCACTGACGGTTCCGACGAAGAGTCTACCGAAGGTGAAGAGGGTTCTGAAGAAGAACAGCAGGGCGACGAAGAGAGTCAGCCGGAGGAAGTAACCGACGAGGATGAACCTGAAGAGTTCAAACCTATTGGCGAAACTCCGGCTGACATCAACGAAGCCTCCAAGCAGCTGGAAGAACACGAAGCTGGCTTTAACGACATGGTTGCTACTGCAATCGAACGCGGTCTCTCACAGGATGCTGTGACCCGTATTCAGCAGGAGTACCAGAACGAAGACAGTCTGTCCGAGGAGTCTTACCGAGAGTTGGCCGAGGCTGGCTACAGTAAGGCGTTCGTCGATGCGTACATTCGTGGTCAGGAAGCTCTGGTCAACCAGTACGTCGAGAAAGTGATGGACTTAGTGGGTGGCCGCGAGCGCTTCCAGCAGGTCTACGGTCACATGAAGACCAATAACCCTGAGGGTGCTGAGGCGCTCATCAAGGCTTTTGAGTCTCGTGACGTAGCCACCATGAAGACGATTCTGAACCTAGCGGGACAGTCTCGTGATAAAACCTTTGGTAAGAAAGCTGAACGCTCCATTGCCAAGCGCGCTACCCCAGCGAAACCTGTGGCCCGTAAAGCTGAAGGCTTCGAGTCTCAGGCTGAGATGATTAAAGCTATGTCAGACCCACGTTACCGCACCGACTCCAAGTACCGTCGTGAAGTGGAACAGAAGGTCATCGACTCTAAGTTTTAATTAGGTAGCACTATAGGGAGACCGCACAATCCGACAAGGAGCGAAAGCATCTCCCTTCGAGTTACACAATGAGTATCACCTCGTTTCAAGTAGTACCTCAAAACATTTCGTATAAACAACATAAGGAGATTCAACATGGCTAACATGCAAGGTGGACAGCAGCTCGGTACTAACCAAGGTAAAGGTCAATCCGCAGCAGACAAGCTGGCGCTATTCCTGAAAGTATTCGGCGGTGAAGTCCTGACCGCATTCGCTCGTACCTCTGTGACCTCCAACCGTCACATGCAGCGTCAAATCAGCTCCGGTAAGTCCGCACAGTTCCCTGTGATTGGCCGCACCAAGGCTGCTTACCTGCAACCGGGCGAGTCTCTGGATGACAAACGTAAAGACATCAAGCACACCGAGAAGACCATTAACATCGATGGCCTGCTGACTGCGGACGTGCTGATTTATGACATCGAAGACGCGATGAACCACTATGACGTGCGCTCCGAGTACACCTCTCAGATTGGTGAATCTCTGGCGATGGCAGCTGATGGTGCAGTTCTGGCTGAGCTGGCTGGTCTGGTTAACCTCGCTGATTCCGTCAACGAGAACATCGCTGGTCTGGGCAAACCGTCCCTGCTGGAAGTTGGTGCTAAGGCTGACCTGACCGACCCGGTTAAACTGGGCCAAGCGGTTATCGCACAGCTGACCATTGCTCGTGCGGCGCTGACCAAGAACTACGTCCCGGCTAACGACCGTACGTTCTACACCACCCCGGACGTGTACTCTGCGATTCTGGCGGCCCTGATGCCTAACGCTGCGAACTATGCGGCTCTGATTGACCCTGAGCGTGGTTCTATCCGTAACGTGATGGGCTTCGAAGTCGTTGAGGTTCCGCACCTGACCGCTGGTGGTGCTGGTGATGACCGACCGGACGAAGATGCAGAAGCGACCAACCAGAAGCACGCCTTCCCGGCAACTGGTGGCAAAGTCAACAAAGAGAACGTTGTGGGCCTGTTCCAGCACCGTTCCGCTGTCGGTACCGTCAAGCTGAAAGATCTGGCTCTGGAGCGCGCTCGTCGTACCGAGTATCAGGCTGACCAGATTGTTGCTAAGTACGCGATGGGTCACGGTGGTCTGCGTCCAGAATCTGCTGGTGCACTGGTTTTCACAGCAGCCTAAGCGTAAATACCTTTAGTGCTCGGACGGTAACTCCGTCTGAGTATGAGGTACAGACTGTGGCCATTACTGGTGATTCACTTAAGGTGACACTTGATGGGCTGGAGGGAGTAACGGGCTGGTCAACCCTTGAGGTAACTTATGGTACTTCTGGGATTGCCAGCCACACTCGACGGACCAACACGCTGTACTTCAAAGGAATCGCTGTGGGCGAAACTCTAGTGACTGTCAGCTTCGACGGGTCTGAAAGGAAGTCCTTTAAGCTGGTCGTGACTAATTAAAACTAAGCCAAACCCCTTGGGGACCACTCACGGTCTCTGAGGGGTTTTTTCGTTAGGAGCTTACATTATGAACATGCAAGATGCTTACTTTGGGTCTGCCGCTGAGCTGGATGCCGTCAACGAGATGCTCGCAGCTATCGGTGAATCCCCGGTGACAACCCTTGACGAAGATGGTAGCGCAGACGTAGCGAACGCTCGTCGTATCCTCAACAGGATTAACCGCCAGATTCAGTCTAAGGGTTGGGCCTTCAATATCAATGAGTCGGCCACATTGACCCCGGATGCCAGCACTGGACTCATCCCGTTCCGTCCGGCCTACCTGTCAATCCTTGGTGGCCAGTACGTTAACCGTGGTGGTTGGGTGTACGATAAGTCCACAGGGACAGATACCTTCTCTGGGCCAATCACCGTGACCCTGATTACCCTTCAGGATTACGATGAGATGCCTGAGTGTTTCCGCCAGTGGATTGTCACCAAGGCCAGCCGCCAGTTCAACTCTCGGTTCTTCGGGGCGGAGGACGTAGAGAACTCTCTGGCACAGGAAGAGATGGAAGCGCGTATGGCGTGCAATGAGTACGAGATGGACTTCGGGCAGTACAACATGCTTGACGGTGACGCATACGTGCAGGGTCTCATCGGTCGTTAATCAGAAACTTAAGGAGGACCAAATGGCTCTCGTATCACAATCAATCAAGAACCTCAAGGGAGGCATTAGCCAGCAGCCTGAAATCCTACGGTACCCAGAGCAGGGTTCGCTTCAGGTCAACGGTTGGTCCTCCGAGACTGAGGGTCTCCAGAAGCGACCACCTATGGTGTTCATCAAGTCCCTTGGCCCTCGGGGCTACTTGGGGGAAGACCCATACATCCACCTCATCAACCGTGATGAATATGAGCAGTATTACGCCGTGTTCACAGGGAATGACGTTCGGGTGTTCGACCTGTCCGGCTATGAGTATCAGGTACGAGGAGACCGCTCATACGTGACCGTCAATAACCCTAAGGACAACTTACGGATGGTCACCGTGGCCGACTACACGTTCATCGTGAACCGCACCAGACAGGTCCGGGAGAACCAGAACATGACCAACGGTGGAACCTTCCGAGATAACGTGGACGCCCTCATTAACGTTCGTGGTGGTCAGTATGGCCGTAAGCTCGAAGTGAACATTAATGGCGTGTGGGTCAGCCACCAGCTGCCTCCGGGTGACAACGCTAAGGATGACCCGCCTAAGGTGGACGCTCAGGCCATCGCTGAGGCCATCGCTACTCTGCTCAGAGCTGCACACCCTACGTGGACATTCAACGTGGGAACAGGGTTCATTCACTGTATCGCTCCCGCAGATACCACCATCGACATCTTGGAGACAAAGGATGGCTACGCGGACCAGCTGATTAACCCAGTGACCCATTACGTCCAGAGCTTCTCTAAGTTGCCTCTTAACGCTCCAGATGGGTACATGGTGAAGATTGTCGGGGACACATCCAAGACCGCCGACCAGTATTATGTCAAGTACGACAAGAGTCAGAAGGTCTGGAAGGAAACCGTGGGCTGGAACATCTCGGTCGGCCTTGAGTATCACACGATGCCTTGGACACTGGTTCGTGCGGCTGACGGTAACTTTGACCTCGGGTATCACGAGTGGAAGGACCGCCGAGCTGGTGACGATGATACCAACCCTCAGCCATCCTTTGTCAACTCGACGATAACCGACGTGTTCTTCTTCAGGAACCGATTAGGGTTCATCTCTGGGGAGAACATAGTGATGTCCCGTACCAGTAAATACTTCGAGTTCTACCCGCCGTCAGTGGCCAACTACACGGACGATGACCCGCTGGATGTTGCCGTGAGTCATAACCGAGTATCGGTCCTGAAGTACGCTGTTAGCTTCGCTGAGGAACTTCTGCTGTGGTCAGATGAGGCTCAGTTCGTCCTGTCGGCCAACGGCGTGTTATCCGCTAAGACTGCACAGCTGGACCTGACCACTCAGTTCGATGTGTCAGACCGTGCGCGTCCTTACGGTATCGGCAGGAACATCTACTATGTGTCCCCTCGCAGCTCCTTTACGTCCATCATGCGCTACTACGCGGTACAGGATGTAAGCTCTGTGAAGAACGCAGAGGACATGACGGCCCACGTCCCGAACTACATCCCGAACGGTGTGTACAATATCAACGGGTCCGGTACTGAGAACTTCGCATGTGTGCTGACCAAGGGTGCTCCCAGCAAGGTGTTCATCTACAAGTTCCTATACATGGATGAGAACATCCGGCAGCAGTCGTGGTCCCACTGGGACTTCGGTGATGGTGTGGAGGTGATGGCAGCAAACTGTATCAACTCAACGATGTACCTGCTGATGCGTAACGCCTACAACGTGTGGATAGCCGCTGTGGACTTTAAGAAGGAGTCAACTGACTTCCCATTCGAGCCTTACAGGTTCCATGTGGATGCCAAGCGGTCATACCACATCTCAGAGACTGCGTACGACATCGAGACCAACCAGACGGTAGTGAACGTCAAGGACATCTACGGTGCATCCTTCTCCAAGGGTACGGTGGCAATCTGCGAGAGTGACGGTAAAATCACCGAGTATGAGCCGATGGGTGACTCTTGGGATTCGACCCCAGACATCCACATTAGCGGTGACATCTCCGGTAAGGATATCGTCATTGGGTTCCTATATGACTTCCAGTATGTGTTCAGTCGGTTCCTCATCAAGCAGGAGCAGAATGACGGCACAACGTCCACTGAGGACTCTGGTCGTCTACAGCTGCGTAGAGCGTGGGTGAACTATCAGAACACCGGAGCGTTCACTGTGAGCGTCGACAACGGTAGCCGCGAGTTCAACTATCTGGTAAACGCCCGAGTTGGTTCTACTGGTTTACGTCTGGGCCAGAAGGCCACAACCACTGGTCAATACCGCTTCCCGGTGACTGGTAACGCCCTGTACCAGAAGGTGTCCCTGAGTTCCTTCAATGCTTCCCCGGTGTCAATCATTGGGTGCGGCTGGGAGGGCAACTACATGAGACGAGCTAACGGTATTTAACTGAACGTCTCCCTGTGGTGTTGCTCAATTAGGTAGCACTATAGGGAGACCACACTAAGAGGGGACTTAAAGCATGTACATAAGAAACACTGTAAGTAATGACTTCGAGTTATTCATCCCGGCCTACCATGACGTACTTGAGGCACAGGCCATGGGTATAGAACCATCGTTCCCAGCGGTTACTGAGTGTGTCACGTTAGACCACGATGGTTTTCCTTTGGCTATAGGTGGACATTGCGGAGACCAGTGCTGGTTCGTCACGAGTGACCAAGTGTGGAGACTCGACAGGGCTGGTAAACTGGAGTTCCGTGAGAGAATCATGGAGTACAGGGACATGTTATTAAATGTTTATCCATCCCTGTGGAACTTCGTGTGGGTCGGTAATGGTCCCCACAAGAGGTTCCTTAAGTCCATCGGTGCTGTATTCCACGAGGAGTACACTCAGGGTGGGAAGTTCCAACTGTTCACCATAACGAGGAGGTAACTATGTGCTGGATGGCAGCTATTCCTATCGCAATGACAGCAGTACAAGCCATCGGTCAGTCACGAAATGAAGCCAAGATGATTGGCCTTCAGAATGACCAGATGCGCCGACAGTCTGCCCAGATGATTAAAGAGTCAAACATTCAGAACGCTAACGCCAGCCTTGAGCAGAAGCAGAAGCTGGAAGAGGCCAGTGCGGACCTGACCGCTAAGAATCTCGATAAGGTTCAGGCCATGGGTACTATTCGTGCGGCAATCGGAGAGGGAAACCTTGAGGGTGCCAGCATGGACCGTATCAGTCGAATCGAAGAGGGCAAGTTCATTAGGGAGGCCAACGCGGTCACCGATAACTACCGTCGAGACTATGCGTCACTGTTCGCTCAGCAGCTGGGTAACTCTGAGTCGACTATCGACCAAGTTAAGTCCATGCAGAAAGCTGAGGGCAAGGGTAAGTCTAAGCTGGAGCAGGTACTCGACCCACTGGCGCTGATGACCTCACAGGGTGCCTCAGCGTATGCTTCTGGTGCATTCGACAGCAAGGGGACCAAGGCCCCAATTAGTCAGGCCCAAGGTACTAAGGTAGGAGGTAAGTAATGGCCAGTAAATTAGAACAAGCATTAAGCCAACTGCCACAGGCCGGGTCTACCCGTATCCGTGGCGGCTCAGCGTCCATGCAATATCGCCCGGTTACCATCCAGCAGGAAGGCTTCCGCCAGTCCAACCTCGTGCAGTCCTTGGCGAAGTTTGGTACTGCGATGGGTGAGGCAGCGGATGCCTACGACAAGCGTCAACGGGACAAGGCCGACGAGCGGTCCGATGAGATTATCCGTAAGTTGACCCCAGAGCAGCGCCGAGAGGCAATCAAGAACGGGACCCTGCTATATCAGGATGACCCGTACGCTATGGAAGCCCTACGGTTCAAGACTGGCCGTAACGCTGCATTCCTCATTGACGACGAAGTGGCACAGCGTGTTCAGAACGGTGAGTTCCGTACTCGTGCTGAGATGGAAGAGTACCGCCACAAGCGGTTGACCGAAGGTGCCAACGAGTTCGCTGAACAGTTCATGATTAACCCTGAGGACGCTGAGTTCCAGAGAGGGTTCAACGCGAACATCACCGAGCGCAACATCTCGCTGTACGGTAAGCACGATACATTCCTGAGCGAGCAAGCACAGAAGGGTGCCATACTGGCCTCGAAGGTCGAGCTGTCAGGTGTGCTTAAAGACCCAGCCGTTCTGGTACGTCCAGAGTCCGGTGAGTTCTTCCAACGCTACATCGACAACGCGATTAAGACCGGAAGTATCCCTAGCGACGCTCAGGCGCAGCAGGTTATCATCGGGTCCCTTAACGACGTCATTCAGCGTCCGGGTGCTACCAACTTCCTCCAGAGCCTTGCAGACCGTCCGGTTACCCTCAACGGGAAGACATCGACCTATAAGGAGCTGATGGGAGAGGAGCAGTGGAACGCCCTGATGGTCAAGGCTCAATCGACTCAGTTCGACAATGACGCTAAGTTGTCCGAGGGTTTCCGCCTTGGGATTACCAGCGCGTTGAACCAAGACGATACCAGCAAGGGTTGGGAGATGCTTCAGGGTGCCAAAGCGGAACTTGACCGCCTACAGCCCGGTGAGCAGATGACCCCAGAGCGTGAGCGTTTGATTCAGGCTGAGGAGCAGATGCAGGCCCGTTTCCGTCAGGAGGCCCAAGCAGCGGCCAAGGAGATGGACAAGCGTCAGAAGACTATCAACAAGAATCAGGTCATCGACCAGCAGTTCACCAAGCGTATCAACGGTCAGTATGTGTCCACCAGCTACAAGGACATGCCGACCAACGAGAACACTGGCGAGTTCACTCACAGTGACATGGTGAACTACGCTAACGGTAAGCTGGCTGAGATTGACCAGATGCAGCTCACGGAGCAACAGAAGGACCGCATGAAGCTGAGCTACCTCCGGGCAGACTCAGAGGGTGGAGCCTTCCGTACCGTTGTGGGACAGATGGTCACCGACGCTGGGTCCGAGTGGTCTGCCGCTGTGATTAACGGTAAGTTACCAGAGGACACCACAGCGTTGAACAAACTGCGCACCATGCGTAACACCGACCCGGACCTCTTCGCTGCGCTGTACCCAGACAAGGCTGACTTGTTCCTGACGATGGACATGATGGACAAGCAGGGTATTGACCCTCAGATTCTCATCGACGCTGACCGTTCTCGCCGCAGCCTCACTAAAGAGATGCAGTACGAGGACGATAAGGCGTGGGCGTCTCTGAAGAACAACTCAGAGTCTCCCGAGCTGTCCCGCATTCCGGCTAGTCTGGATGGCATGGCCCGTAAGATTTACGACAGCGTCAAGTACCGTACAGGTAACAGCGACATGGCGATGCAGCAGGTCGACAAGTTCCTCAAGGAATCCACTGTGACCTTCAAAGGTGATGACGTGGATGGTGGTACCATTGGTATTATCCCGAAGAACATCTTACAGGTCAGTGATGACCCTAAGAGCTGGGGGCAGGGCCGAGACATCCTCGAAGAAGCCCGTAAGGGAATCATCGCGGCTAACCCTTGGGTGACCAACAAGCAGCTGACGATGTACCAGCAGGGCGACTCTATCTACATGATGGACACCACTGGTACTGTACGCATCCGCTACGACAAGGAGCTACTGACTCGAACCTATCAGGAACAGCAGCAGCGACTGGCCAAGGAAGCCGAAGAGAAGGCACTGAAGGAAGCAACCAAGCGTGCGCCTATCTCCGCAGCCACTCAGGCCCGTAAGGCCGCTGGTGAGCGTGTCCGTGCGAAACGTAAAGCCACTCCGAAGTTCATCTATGGAGGTGGCGACCAATAATCATTAAGGAGACAACATGAGCTACGATAAGTCTAAACCTAGCGATTACGATGGCATCTTCCAGAAGGCAGCAGACTCTCATGGGGTCTCCTATGACCTCCTGCGTAAGTTATCGTTTAACGAATCATCCTTCAACCCTAAGGCCGTCTCTAAGACTGGCCCTAAGGGCATCATGCAGTTCACCCGCAACACGGCCCGAGCGATGGGCCTTAACGTGACCGATGGTGACGACGATGGGCGCTACAACCCTGAGTTAGCCATTGACGCTGGCGCTAAGCTGCTTGCGAGCCTCGTTAAGAAGTACAATGGGGACGAGCTTAAAGCAGCCCTAGCGTACAACCAAGGGGAAGGTCCAGCGGGTGCCCCTCAGCTCCAAGCGTATGACAAGGGAGACTTCGGGTCTATCTCGGAGGAAGGGCGTAACTACATGCGCAAGCTGCTGGACGTGGCCAAGAGTCCGAACTCAGGCGCACTGGAAGCGTTCGGCGGTATCACCCCAAAGGGTAAAGGGATTCCCGCAGAGGATGCCTTCAAGGGCATCGCTAAGGCTGGCAAGGTGGGTACCGAACTGCCGGAGTCTCATGGGTTCGACATTGAAGGTGTAGCGCAGGAAGCGCCCAACACTCCATACGCTAAGGACTTCTGGGAGAAGACCGGGACGACTCTCGATGAGTATAACGCTCGGTCTACCTTCTTCGGTTTCGGTGATGCTGCTGAGGCTCAGATTCAGAACTCCACATTAGGTGTGGCCTTCCGTGCTGCGCGTGCTGATGATGGGTACGATGTGTTCAAGGACACGTTGACCCCGACTCGCTGGAACTCCTATGTCCCCTCCAAGGAAGACTTACAGAAGCTGCGAGACTCCGGGTTGCCTCCGAGTTACTACGGTGTGGTGACTGGTGGTGACGGCGAGAACTGGGATGCGCTCATCAAGCTGGCCAAGGATAACTTCGAGGCTGACCAACGGGCCGCTGAGGCTGGTACTGGCGCGAAACTTGCCGCTGGTATTGTAGGTGCTGGTGTAGACCCACTCAGTTATGTACCTCTGGTCGGTGTGGCTGGGAAGGGACTCAAGGTGGTCAATAAGGCCCTGCGAGTAGGTGCACAGGCTGGAGCGCTCAGTGTTGCCTCTGAAGGTATCCGTACGTCAGTCGCTGGTGGCGAAGCTCACTACGCTGATGCGGCACTTGGTGGGTTACTGTTCGGTGCTGGCATGTCTGCCCTTAGTGACGCTGTGGCCGCTGGCATTCGTAAGGCTCGTGGAGTAGACTCCGTGAATGAGTTCGCTGGGCCAGCACTGCGTATGGAAGCGCGAGAGACTGCCATCAACACTGGCGGTCACGACACCTCGACACTACCTCCAGAGAACTTCTCGTTCGAGCAGGGCCACAGAGGTGTTCCGTTCGCCGACCACCCGACCGAAGAGGGCGCAGTGGTTCTGGCCAATGGTTCCATCCTGAGCGATACCAACCCGCTTAACCCAAGGACTCAACGTGACTTCGCAGAGATTGACCCAGAGCGTGCAGCTCCCGGTATCAAACTCGGTGGGTTCACTGAGATTGGCCTGAAGACCTTAGGGTCCAAGGATGCTGGTGTTCGTGCAATCGCTCAGGACCTCGTGCGCTCTCCCACAGGTATGCAATCAGGGTCTAGTGGTAAGTTCGGTGCCACCGCTTCGGATATCCACGAGCGTCTCCACGCTACTGACCAGCGGATGTATAACCAGCTGTATGACGCTGTTGACCGTGCCATGAAGGACCCAGAGTTCTCCGTGGGTGAGCAGAAGATGTCGCGTAGAGCTATCCGTCAGGAAGTCTACAAGCGTGCTGCCTTGGCGATTGAGCGACCAGAGTTACAGGCCGATTTGACCAAAGGTGAACGTGAGGTGATGGACCTGCTGAAAGAGCACTTCGACACCAAGCGCGAACTGATGGAACAGCCGGGTATCTTCGGTAACGCTAACGCCGTGGGCATCTTCCCCGGTAGTCGACACAAGGGTACCTACGTGCCTAACGTGTACGACAGGGGTGCTAAGGAACTGATGATACAGAAGCTGGGTGGACCTGAAGGACTCCAACAGGCAATCGCTCAGAGCTGGCTCACCAGTTACCGAGTGCGGCCTGAGGTCAAGGCACGTGTCGACGAGTACCTGATGGAACTCAACGGCTACAAGTCGGTAGACCAAGTGACACCTGAGGTGGTCCAGAAGCACGCCATGGATAAGGCGTATGGTATCAGCCACACTGAGGACTTCACTGCATCCAGCGTCATTGATGAGAATATCACTGGTCTGGTAGGTATCGAGAACAACTCGTTCCTTGAGGCCCGTAACATGTTCGACAGCGACCTCCCGGTTACCTTACCGGATGGGTCAACCTTCAGCGTCAATGACCTGAGGGACTTCGATATGGCACGGATTATCCCAGCGTACGACCGTCGAGTTAACGGTGATATCTCCATCATGGGCGGCAGCGGTAAGACAACGAAGCAGCTCAAGGACGAAATCATGGCGCTGGACAAGAAGGCCGAACGTAAGGGCCAGCTGAAGGGTGAAGTGGAAGCGCTGAAGGACACCGTTAAGATTCTCACTGGTCGTGCTCGCCGTAACAACGATACAGCCTTTGAGACGGCTATGCGCTCCTTGAATGACCTAGCGTTCTTCGCTAAGAACTTCTACATGGGTCCGCAGAACCTCACAGAGGTTGCTGGGATGCTGGCTAAGGGTAACGTTAAGGCGATGCTACACGGTATCCCAACGTTGCGTGACCTAGCCACCAGAACCTCTCCGGTGTCCGGTAGTGAACTCCGTGAACTCCATGGGGCGCTGTTCGGTAAGGAACTCGACCAGTTAATCCGTCCGGGACGTGAGGACATCGTACAGCGAATCCGCGAGGCTTCCGATACCAGTGGGGCCATGGCGTCAGTCATTGGTACCATCAAGTTCGGTACTCAGGAGCTGTCGGCTCGTTCTCCTTGGACCAAGATGCTGAACGGTACGGCTAACTACATTCTGGACACTGCCCGTCAGGGTGTTCTCGGTGATGTGGCTGGTGCGGCCCTGGGAGGTAAGGGTTCCAAGTTTGGCAAAGAGAACTTCCTCAAAGCTGCCTCTATCAGTCCTGAGCAGTGGAAGGGAATCAAGCAACTCTTTGTCGACCACGCGACTCGTGACGCTAACGGCCAGTTCACCATCAAGGACAAGAAGGCTTTCAGTCAGGACCCGAGAGCGATGGACCTGTGGCGTCTTGCTGATAAGGTTGCCGACGAGACCATGCTGCGGCCCCACAAGGTATCCCAGCAGGATTCCAAGGCGTACGGTGCTGGTGTCAAGATGGCTATGCAGTTCAAGAACTTCACCATCAAGTCGCTCAACGCCAAGTTCATTCGGTCCTTCTATGAGGGCTACAAGAACAACCGCGCTATCGACATGGCATTGACCCACATCCTGTCTCTTGGTATCGCCGGGACTTACTTTGCGATGCAGGCCCACGTGAAGGCTTATGGTCTCCAAGAGTCTCAACGCAAGGACTACCTGAAGAAAGCCTTGAACCCGACCATGCTGGGCTACGCAGCGTTGACTCGAAGTTCCCACATTGGTGCCCCGCTGTCCATCGTGTCGATGATTGCAGGTGCCGCTGGGTTCCAAGACGCCAACATGCTGCGCTCCACCATCTTACCCAAGGAGGAACAGTTCCAGAAGAAAGATGGAGCGTCCAAAGGTCGAGCCGAGTCGAGCAACCTTGCGGGCAACTTAGGGTCTCAGGTTCCGGCTCTGGGTTACGTAGGGAACGTCATTGCTACCGCTAAGAACGCTTATGGTGTTGCTACAGCACCTAATAAGCCGACTGAGCGAGACTACATGACTGGCCTGATGAACTCCACCAAGGAGCTTGTGCCTAACGACCCGCTGACCCAACAGCTAATCATGAAAATCTATGAGGCTAACGGAGTAACCATCAAACAGCAGCCTAAACCAAACTAATTAGGTAGCACTATAGGGAGACCAGCACGGTTTCCCTCCGCATTCAACTAAAGGAGGTCATGATGGACCAAGAAATTAAAACAGTCATTCAGTACCCAGTAGGGGCCACTGAGTTCGACATCCCGTTCGACTACCTGTCCCGTAAGTTTGTCCGTGTGTCACTGGTGTCAGACGACAACCGCAGACTACTGAGCAACATCACTGAGTACCGCTACGTGTCTAAGACCAGAGTGAAGCTCCTTGTGGATACATCTGGGTTCGACCGTGTGGAAATCCGACGGTTCACCTCAGCGTCTGAGCGAATCGTTGACTTCAGTGATGGCTCGGTTCTGCGCGCTGCTGACCTTAACGTATCTCAGATACAGTCGGCACATATCGCAGAGGAAGCACGTGATGCGGCACTCATGGCCATGCCTCAGGATGATGCGGGTAACCTTGATGCTCGAAATCGTAGAATCGTACGGTTGGCTCCGGGTATCGACGGTACGGACGCAATCAACAAGAACCAGCTTGATACAACGCTTGGTGAGGCTGGCGGAATCCTCTCAGAGATAAAGGGTGAAAAGGAACAGTTCTACGAGTACCTTGAGAAATTCGCAGACGATACCACGATGATTCGTGGAGTGACTTGGGTCTACAACGGGGGCTCGGCAGTCGGTGGCGAGACGTCTATCGTAATCAATAAACCGACAGCCGTGTTTGCTGTACCATACATTGAGATAAACGGTGACAGACAAGAGGTTGGCTATCAGTACGACTTCAACGCCAGTACCCAGACAATCACTTTAGCGAAGCCGTTGGTGGCTGGTGACTTCCTGATGGCCATGACCTCTGAGTCGCATCTGCCACTGGAGTCGCTTCTTGCTGGAACAACTGGTGCATCTTCGATTGGTACCAAGGATGGTGGTAACGTACAATCTGCGCTGGATAACCTTGGGTACTACATCGTTCCAGAGTCGTTTGGTGCTAAGGGTGACGGTGTGACAGATGATACCGCAGCAGTCCAAGCAGCTATAAACGCAGCTAAAGGCAAGACTCTGTGGCTAGACGCATCTAAGATGTACATTTGTCAGAACTTGGTCATACCACATGCGATGACCATTGCGGCTGGAGGTCGTCGGCAGGGAGGCGGTCTGATTCCTAAAGGTAACTCAGGTCCTGTAGTACACTCCGGGGACTTCATCCTGATTACCTCCGAGCAGACCGTGACATTGTTCAACGTTACGATTGATGCCCGAGGTCGTCCACTGACTAAGGTAGACGGTCAACGCCTGAACGGTCTACGACAGGTTGATAATACCTCTGGTGTCTACAAGTCTGGTTTCCAGCTGTATAACTGCAACATCTCAGGATTCTCTGGGCTCAACATCATTGGTGGCGCTTCTCGCTCCTTTGGTATCATTAAGGACACTCAGTGTGAATCTGCCGACCTGACCTGTATTCGAATCCAAGGCGTTGACTGGCGAATCGACCACACCTACGTTGGGCGTAGTGGGACTGGTCACGGCATTGAGTTGCTTAACGAGTCAAACGTGGTGTCTAACTGTGATTCATACTTCAACAAGAAGTCTGGTGTTGTGTACACGCAGGCAACCGGGAAGACCTTCTTTAAGCTCATCGCCTGTACGCTGAACTCTAACGGAGAACACGGCGTCTACATTGCGTGTCCGTACATGCAACCTGCTGGTATCATCATCGTCGATAACCGCTTCTGGAACAACTCAACGTCTTCAGACGGCGTCTACAGCAACATCACGCTTAGCTACGGTCGAGGGCACATTGTTGTTGGTAACATCCACGAGGCGTACCAACCAGCGGACGGCAGCAGCTCGGCAATGGCAGCTTACTGTGTTAACCTGCTGAACGGTGCCCGTCCGGCTCACATGCTTGACAACTACGACCCGGCGTATTCCTATCGGACCGACTTCTGCAACATTAACGTCGTCGATAAGATTAACTACAATACCCACCACATTGGTAGCGCCAAGACGTTCACCGTGGGCGTCTCGTCAGCCACCTCTCAGGCTATTGGCGTATTTGTTGACGGGGAGTCATTCCCGAGAGCGTCCATTGGTAACAGCGGAATCCGGTTCGGTAAGGGTGACTCTGCACCAGCTGTAGGGCTTGGCTTCGACAACAACTATCCGAACCACGTGGTATCGTTCAAGGGCCTTGCTGTTCTCGGGGCTTGGGACACCAGTACATTCAGGGTCGGTGGGTATCGAATCTGGGCAGGCAACGGGGCAGGTCAGCTGTACTTCCAGTATGGTGCGGACCCTACGAGCCAGACGGACGGCAAACTGTTCGTTGGGCGCACTGTGTCGCCACCAGCTTCTTCTTCATCTTCTGGTAACACAGGGGATATCGCCATCGACTCAGGGTTCCTTTATGTGTGCGTAGCGTTCAACACATGGAAACGGGTTGCACTTTCTACGTTCTAAGGAGGACGATATGATAAAGAACGATTTTAACCAGCCGAAAGGCTCAACCATTGGTGTGCTCAAGGATGGGCGCACTATCCAAGAGGCTATTGACGACTTGTATGTGTTTAAGGATTCTCAAGGATTCATAAACGTGGACGTGCAGACTGGTGCCACCCTTGAGGAGAAGCTGCGCAATTCCTTTACGATAGCCAATACGCTACTTGTGGGCGTACGCCTGACGGCTGGTAAGGTATACCCGCTGACTGGCACAACCCCTCTTGAGGTTAACCTAGCGAAGTTCTCACTGTTCACTTCAGGTGGCCGCGCTACAATCGACGCCTCAGAGTTCACTGGCCCTACTGCATTGTGGATTCACGCCACTGGCTCCTATCCGACCCCAATGTATCGAAACACGACCAACTACATGGAGTCCATCGAGCTTGTGGGTGGGCTTAAGGCTGGCGTCGATGGGTGGACTTGGGGTAACCGTGGGATGACCACCGGAACCGAGTACAACGGTCAGTGTATAATCCGTGGGTGCAGCGTCTACAAGTTCGACAACTGCATCAAATGTACTGACTCGTCTTGGCGCTACAAGGTATCTGACTGCATGATTTCTACCGGAATCACCTCTGTGTTCAACGCCCCTGCTGGGCTGATTGACTCCGGCGAGTCCATAACCTTCAGCGACACTCAGTTCTCCGACTCGAACGGGGCTAAGTTCATCATTGCGTGTGCAAACTTCAGTGTAGGCATGTCTGGCACAAGTGTGCTCAATACCCCGGTTGTTATCTCTGGGAATGGTGCTTCACTGCTCATCGACGGCATGGGGAACAACGAGAACCCCGGTAAAAGTTCTTGGATGCGCTACGTCGAGGTGACTGGAATCGGAGCACGCTTCATCCTACAGTCCTCAACGCTCGTGTGTAACGGCCCATCTTCTCAGACCAGACCGCTTGTGCTTGTTGGGGCGAAAGCTCGCGCAATCTTCATTGCCGTCAAGTTCCCCGGTAACCTCTATATGTTCCATGTGAATAACCCAGAGAAGGTGCGAACATTCTGTGAAGGCGAGGGTATCGTTAAGGCCATAGCGTGTACATACGACATTGAATCGGGGGCTGGTAACATTCCAGTCCACCGCTCGCTTAACCGATTCTACAATAACGGGTTCGAGCAGGACTTGGCTGGATGGGCGCTTAACGTTGGTGGCGACCCAGCACAGACGGCTACAATCGTCACGGATGATACCAACAGCGGTGGTAAGGCAGTTAAGGTTGCCTCTCTGGATGGTAAGAGTGTGTTCCTTACCCGGAATGTAAGAGTGTCTTCTGGAGAGGAGTTCGCATCGTTCGTGGCCTACAAGGTCAATAAGGCGGCATCCGGCTCAACACCGGGTAACCTGACAGTAACCTTTAAGTCAGAGAACGGTACCACTATCGGTGCAGGCTCGACGTCTAACTTCTCGAACACTGTTGGGGCGTGGCAGCAAGGTGGCCTGTTCTGCCGAGGCGTTGCACCAGTAGGTGCTGTATCCGCTGAGATATCTCTCCGTGTTCGTGATGGTGCTGAGGTTATCCTTGATGACGTTATCGTAAACTTCTTGTAACACGGAGGTATCATGTTATCCCTAGACTTCAACAACGAAGTTATCAAGGCGGCTCCCATTGCGGGGGTCGCTGGGGCTGATGGCGTAGCGAGGCTCTTCTGGGGCCTCTCACTCAACGAGTGGTTCTACGTCGCGGCAATCGCCTACACAGTGGTTCAGATTGGTGCCAAGGTAGTCGACAAAATCATTGACTGGAAGAAAGCTAATAAGGAGTAACATATGGACCTGATTAAGTTCCTCGAAATGTTAGACACTGAGATGGCTCAGCAGATGCTAATGGACCTGAAGAATCCCGAGAAGCGAACCCCTCAGCTGTACAACGCCATTGGTAAACTACTGGAGCGCCATAAGTTCCAAATCTCTAAGCTGACCCCTGACGTTAACATCTTGGGAGGACTGGCTGAGGGTCTGGAGGCTTATAACTCCAAGGTGGGTGCCGATGGTCTGACAGATGACGATAAGTTCACCCTACAGTGATATACTCAAGGTACTACTATATGTAGTGCCTTTATGGATGTCATTGCACTACGCTAGGCGTTCCTACGTGAAATCTGAGAAACAACGGGAGGCATTATGCTGGAGTTCACAAAGAGAATCGTCCCGTATCTTGTGGCTATCATGGTGTTTGCCTTCGGGTGGCACTTGGGTTCGCAATCTACGGACGCTAAATGGAAGGAGGAAGTACAGAATGAGTACGTTAAGAAGCAAACGGCTAGAGCTGAAACTCAGAAAGCGATTGACGCAGTATCGGCTAAGTACCAAGCAGACCTTGAGGGGCTGGAGGGCAGCACTGATAGGGTTATTGCTGATTTGCGTAGCGACAATAAGCGGCTGCACGTCAGAGTCAAACCTACCAGTGTCACCGCAGGACCAGACGGTCGATGCCTCGTTGATGGTTCCGTCGAACTACACGAAGCAACTGCTCGAAGTCTTATCGCAATAACCCAGAAGGCCGACCTCAAAGAGAAGGCCCTACAGGACACTATTCGCAAGCTACAGCGGAAAGGAGGTGAACATTGAGTAACTCTCAGCAAGCCAAGAACGCCTTAATCATTGCGCAACTGAAGGGTGACTTTGTCGCCTTTCTCTTCGTGCTCTGGAAGGCCCTGAACCTGCCGGAACCAACCAAGTGTCAAATCGACATGGCCAAGTGTCTGGCAGACCCCAAGAACAAGAAGTTTATCCTTCAGGCTTTCCGTGGTATCGGGAAGTCGTTCATCACGTGTGCGTTCGTAGTGTGGACCCTATGGCGTGACCCTCAGTTAAAGATACTGATTGTCTCAGCCTCAAAGGAACGTGCGGATGCTAACTCCATCTTCATCAAGAACATCATCGACTTGTTGCCTTTCCTGAGTGAGCTTAAGCCTCGCCCCGGCCAGCGTGACTCCGTGATTAGCTTTGATGTAGGCCCTGCCAAGCCTGACCACAGCCCGTCGGTTAAGTCTGTGGGTATTACAGGTCAGCTTACGGGTAGCCGTGCCGATATCATCATTGCGGATGACGTGGAGATTCCCGGTAACTCTGCGACCCAAGGTGCCCGAGAGAAACTCTGGACGTTGGTTCAGGAGTTCGCCGCACTGTTGAAACCTCTACCGACTAGCCGTGTTATCTATCTGGGTACCCCTCAGACCGAGATGACGCTCTACAAGGAACTTGAGGACAACCGTGGGTACTCGACGATTATCTGGCCTGCACAGTATCCTCGCTCCAAAGAGGAAGACCTGTACTATGGCGACCGTCTGGCTCCAATGCTTCGTAGTGAGTACGATGAGGACAAAGAGGGTCTCAGCAGCCAGCCTACTGACCCGGTGCGATTCGACTCCATGGACCTTCAGGAACGTGAGGTGGAATACGGCAAGGCTGGCTACACACTCCAGTTCATGCTCAACCCGAACCTCAGCGACGCCGAGAAGTACCCGCTACGCCTCCGTGACGCTATCGTGTGCGGTCTACAGATGGACAAGGCCCCAATGCATTACCAGTGGTTACCGAACCGTCAGAACCGCAATGAGGAGCTTCCTAACGTGGGCATGAAGGGTGACGAGATTTACTCCTTCCATACAGCCTCCAGTAACACTGGTGCGTATCAGGGTAAGATTCTGGTAATTGACCCAAGTGGTCGCGGTAAGGATGAGACTGGTTGGTGTGTACTGTACACCCTGAACGGTTACATCTACCTGATGGACGCTGGGGGTACTCGCGGTTACGAAGAGAAGTCCCTTGAGTTCCTCGCTAAGAAAGCAAAACAGTGGCAGGTTCAGACTGTGGTCTTCGAGAGCAACTTCGGTGACGGTATGTTCGGTAACGTCTTCCAGCCTGTGCTCCTGAAGCATCACCCAGCGCAACTCGAAGAGATTCGTGCTCGTGGCATGAAAGAGGTACGTATCTGCGATACCCTTGAGCCTGTACTGGCAAGTCACCGCTTGGTCATCCGTGATGAGGTTATCCGACAGGACTACCAGACGGCACGTGATGCAGACGGTAAGCACGCTCTGAAGTACAGCCTGTTCTACCAGATGACCCGTATGAGCCGTGAGAAGGGCGCTGTGGCACACGATGACCGACTTGATGCATTAGCATTGGGTGTCGAGTTCCTACGCTCTACGATGCAGCAGGACGCTGTGAAGATAGAGGCTGAGGTACTTCAGGAGTTCTTGGAGCACCACATGGAGAAGCCCCTGAGCAACATCTCCCAGTTCCGGACCACCAGCAGCAACGGTGTGGACATCCGATGGGAAGACGACGGGGATGACACTATGTTCATCGCATGGTGATTATGCAGGGATTGTGCATAAGGATTCATTAGGCCACGGAAGGCCACTTCAGGAAAACTTCAGGCATAACAGACACTTGGAATTAGGTAGCACTATAGGGAGAGACCCCCTAAAGACTTACTATAAGAACACTTAAAGTTTCATTCATATAGTTATGCACTACAGGTCTCCTCTATGAGAGAGGGTGATATTATCATTACTACCCTCTAACTATAAGACGCTAAGAGCTAACACAAGGAGGACCTATGCGCTTACTGTTAACCTTACTGCGCCATAGGACTACTTGGCGATTTCTGCTGGTACTTGCTGGTGCCCTTGGGGCTTCACTGGTTACTCAGCAACAACTCGGTGGACTGGAGACTCTCGTGTGCTCTCTACTCACTTGTAGCGATTAGGGTCTTCCTGACGCGCTAGGGATTCCGTAGTGATGCTTATCAGCATACACCACTCCATCCCTCTACAGTCAATACTTAAAGTTAACCTTAGGTGATTCACTGGGTCTACCTACGGGTCTATGCAATGACCTGAGGACTACCTGAGGTTACCTTTAAGAATTTTACATAAAGTTCTGAGTGTACATCTCACAGTTTACACTTTTGGTTATCCCCCCGGTGCCCTCTCAGTAACTCTCAGTAACCATGGGGTACCCCTCTTTACCTTCAGTTTAACCTTAGGTGGTACCTTGGGGAGTCCTTAGGTGATACTATATGTTGTGGTGAGTGGGACCTTGGGTGACTATATGTTGGTGTCTCTGTGTCCCTATCTGTTGGGCCTCTTTAAGTATCCACCTGAGGTAACAACCTGAGGTTAGACCTGAGGTCATCCATTGACACTATACCTTAGGTTCACCGTTTGACTAACGTTTAGCAGTGACTGTCAGTAGGTCACATTAGGAGATTCGGTAAGTATCTCGTTTAGCAGTCCCTGAGACACTGAGAGCGGGACAAGAGTGCATCGGTGAGCCATTACTATAGGGGCTATTGGCGGTCATTGTCAACACACCATTCAATTAGGTATCACTATAAGGAGACACTTAAAGTATTACTTAGGGACCATCACCATAAAGATCACCATCACTATAGGTCTAACTAAAAGTTTAACTTTAAGTGTTGACATTCAGATTCCGTTATGAGACATTAGCAACCGTTGAGAGACACAACGCTACCAACCACTAGCATACTTCGAGTTACTAGCTGGATGCTGAAGGGTCTCAAGTAGTCATCAACCGGACGTACGAAAGTGGTTGACTCAACGATGAACAAGTAGTAACATGCACCACAGATTCACGAAGCACCTAGTAGTACCGCTCTTTAACAATATGGATTAGTCGCTGATATGTACACCATGACAATAGTGTTTAACTAGTGGTTACATTCAGGTCTCTGGCAAGGTACGTCCTGTCACCCTGAGAGTAGCCACGATGATAACCACTAACCAACTGAAGGATATACATTATGATTTTCACGAAAGAACCAGCCAACAAAGTATTCGTATTCGTTACCGCATACCGTGGCCATGAGTCGCAGGAAGTAAACGAGAAGATGCTCAAGGGTCTCATTAAGACGATTCGCACCTATCCGGGAGCATACGGCAACATTCGTGATGAACATGTACAGGGCTGCTTTAAAGAAGCTGGTATGCCTGAGGCAACGCAAGAGCGCACGCTTAAGGTAGAATGCACTGAGAAGCAAGCCGCAGAGTTGACATGGCTGGCCTGTAAGACCTACTCGCAAGATGCTGTGCTGGTGGTGAACTCACAGACCCATACAGCCGCGCTATGGTCTATCGAGGATGTAGGCGAATATCCGCAGGTATACCCAACGCTCAAAGAGGCGGCCTTAGGTGGCACGCTGCAACAAGTTGATGCGCCCAAAGGTGAATGCTATTCGGTAATCGACGGGCAATACTGGGAGGTGGTGTAATGAGTAAGCTACTAGCGATATCCAAATAACAGGGCAATGCACTGTAACACTACGGGAGTACCCGCACGGTGCAATGGGGAGTACCTACACTGTGCGATATGGTAAGCAGATAAAACACTGGGTCAACGAGACACTAGCTCAGGAGGATTATCAATCGTGCGTCGTACATCAATCAACTTGCGCTGGGTGGAATGACTAATGAAACACTACGGACTCACTCAGGCAGACATTAGGCACTACCGCTGGTTGCTCTCACTGGGCAGACCACACGACTACCTGATGATGCACCTAGCGCAAACTTATCGCACACGTAAGGTAATGTATGGTAACCCTGTTCATAATTAGCGTGTACGCCCTGATTGTCCTGTACTTTGTGCGGGACTTTCGTAAGGGTCTCAAGGTACACAAAGCATCATTCAGTTACATGAAGTGGGGCGTGTTGCCTCGCTTTACTGTACGGCTTCCGAACGGCCGCTTTAAGGCTAACAAGGTAGGGGTATTCTATGTCGCAACGCACTGACATGAAGCACATACGGGCCGCTTTACATGTAATGGCCTATGGTGCCAGTGATGCACTAACCAAGCGCATCTTGACGAATCACCGCAAGATGACCGCACGGCAAGCAGCTGTAGCCGTTAAGTGGGCAAGGCTCACACTTCTCTCATACCAATGACCAAGCACGCTAACACACCATAAGGAAACAACCAAATGAACTACACCGATATGCAAGAACGCTTAGACGTCATCCGTAACCTGCCAATCTGTGAACTCGACAAGCGCCAGCCGCTGCTGGTAGCACTCATCGCGGACATTGTGAACTGTGAGACGTCCGATGGTGACGACACGGACAGCGATTGGGGTCTTGAACGTCAGGACTACTGGCAAACCCTGAAGATTAAGGCCAAAGATGCTGGGTTTAACCTGCTGGGTAATGGTCACTTCAGCGCAGCGTTTAAGCACGACCTGTTACCGGGTAGGGTCATTAAGGTTGGCTTTAAGAAAGAGGACTCAGGGGCCGCCTACGTGGCATTCTGCCGGATGCACCAAGGACGGGTAGGGATACCTAACGTCTATCACGTAGCGCGTCACGCTGGCTGCTATACGGTGGTACTTGATGAGCTGGAACCATGCAATCGCAGCAGTAACCACTTGCATGACCACTACGCAGACCTCGCGTATTACTTTGTCGAGTGTGACTATGCACCCGAGGAGCACCACCAGAAGGACTTACCGTTCATCGAGACGTGCCAGATGATTCGGGACTTCTTCTGTGGGATTGCATCCTTCGACATGCACAGCGGAAACATCATGTTCACCAAAGACGGCAAGCCAGTGATTACCGACCCGGTGTCATTCTCAGCGGACAGGGACCGTGAGCCTTTCTCATTGGAACCTGAGGAACTGCTCGCAGAGATTGAGCAGATAGCGCACGACAAGATGATTGAACGCTGTAAGCGCAACAAGGCTAAGCGAGACCCGAACGGGGAGCTTCGTATCGCACGCCGTAAGGCCAATAAGGAACGTCGAGCACGCCGTAAGGCACACGCTAGGTGGCGTAAGGAGCGCGAGCGGATTAACGCCGAGGCCCTAAAGTACGACCTTGCGAAAATCGAGAAGCGAGTGCACGCATGGATGGCCTGTGATGGTCTCGCCATACAGCAGGGTCGGGGCCTTCCGGTTGACAACTACCTTCAGGGTAGACTCATGGGCTAACAAGGTGTATCTTAGGTGTCTCCGAACGGTGAGGCACCAATAGATAAACTTTATTCACAAAGAGGCACACAATGAACGCATTAAACATTGCACGTAATGACTTCTCAGAGATTGAACTGGCCGCTATTCCGTACAACATCCTCAGCGAGCACTACGGGGACAAGCTGGCACGCGAGCAGTTAGCGCTGGAGCATGAAGCGTACGAGCTGGGTGAGCAGCGTTTCCTGAAGATGTTAGAACGTCAGGTGAAAGCTGGCGAGTTCGCTGACAACGTGGCCGCTAAGCCGCTGGTCTTAACGTTGCACCCGCAGCTGACCAAGCGCATTGACGACTGGAAGGAGGAGCAAGCAAATGCTCGCGGTAAGAAGCCTCGCGCATACTACCCGATTAAGCACGGTGTGTCCTCAGAGTTGGCCATTAACATGGGCACTGAGGTACTCAAAGAGAAGCGCGGAGTGTCCAGTGAGGCAATCGCACTGCTCACCCTTAAGGTCGTCTTAGGGACGCTCACAGACGCCTCAAAGGCCACCATCCAGCAGGTATCCTCTCAGTTAGGCAAGGCCCTTGAGGATGAGGCTCGCTTCGGGCGTATCCGTGAGCAGGAGGCCGCCTACTTCAAGAAGAACGTAGCGGACCAGCTGGACAAGCGCGTAGGCCACGTGTACAAGAAGGCTTTCATGCAGGTGGTCGAGGCCGATATGATATCCAAAGGTATGCTGGGCGGTGACAACTGGGCGAGCTGGAAGACCGACGAGCAGATGCACGTGGGGACCAAGCTGCTGGAGCTGCTCATTGAGGGCACTGGTCTGGTGGAGATGACCAAGAACAAGATGGCCGATGGCTCTGATGATGTGACCAGTATGCAGATGGTCCAGCTGGCCCCAGCCTTTGTGGAACTCCTGAGCAAACGCGCGGGAGCACTCGCAGGTATTAGCCCGATGCACCAGCCGTGCGTAGTCCCTCCGAAACCTTGGGTTGAAACCGTAGGTGGTGGCTACTGGTCAGTCGGTCGTCGCCCGCTGGCACTGGTTCGTACCCACTCCAAGAAGGCGCTTCGCCGCTACGCTGACGTGCACATGCCAGAGGTATACAAGGCGGTCAACCTCGCGCAAAACACGCCGTGGAAGGTGAACAAGAAGGTACTGGCGGTAGTCAACGAGATTGTCAACTGGAAGCACTGCCCGGTTGCTGACGTCCCAGCGATCGAACGCGAAGAGTTACCACCACGCCCGGACGATATCGACACCAACGAGGTGGCACGTAAGGCATGGCGCAAGGAGGCCGCAGCGGTCTACCGTAAGGACAAGGCCCGCCAGTCTCGCCGTTTGTCGATGGAGTTCATGGTCGCACAGGCCAACAAGTTCGCTAACCATAAGGCCATTTGGTTCCCGTACAACATGGACTGGCGCGGGCGTGTGTACGCTGTGAGCATGTTTAACCCGCAAGGCAACGACATGACCAAGGGTATGCTGACGCTGGCCAAAGGTAAGCCAATCGGTCTCGATGGGTTCTACTGGCTGAAGATTCACGGTGCAAACTGTGCAGGTGTCGACAAGGTTCCCTTCCCTGAGCGCATCAAGTTCATCGAAGAGAACGAGGGCAACATTCTGGCGAGCGCAGCGGACCCACTGAATAACACTTGGTGGACCCAGCAGGATTCGCCGTTCTGTTTCTTAGCGTTTTGCTTCGAGTACGCAGGCGTTAAGCACCACGGACTGAATTACAACTGCTCGCTGCCGCTGGCGTTCGATGGGTCCTGCTCCGGGATTCAGCACTTCAGTGCGATGCTCCGCGATTCCATCGGTGGTCGTGCTGTGAACCTGCTGCCATCTGATACCGTGCAGGATATCTACAAGATTGTGGCCGACAAGGTTAACGAGGTACTTCACCAGCACGCTGTCAACGGGTCTCAGACGGTGGTCGAGCAGATTGCTGATAAAGAGACTGGCGAGTTCCGCGAGAAGGTAACGCTGGGCGAGTCCGTACTGGCTGCTCAGTGGTTGCAATATGGCGTGACCCGCAAGGTGACTAAGCGTTCGGTCATGACGCTGGCATACGGTTCAAAAGAGTTCGGCTTCCGCCAGCAAGTTCTTGAGGATACCGTTCAGCCAGCTATTGACAACGGCGAGGGCTTGATGTTCACACACCCGAACCAAGCGGCTGGCTACATGGCCAAGCTGATTTGGGACGCTGTGACCGTGACCGTAGTGGCCGCTGTCGAGGCTATGAACTGGTTGAAGTCTGCCGCTAAACTGCTGGCCGCTGAAGTCAAGGACAAGAAGACCAAAGAGGTACTCCGTAAGCGCTGTGCAATCCACTGGGTGACACCAGACGGCTTCCCGGTGTGGCAGGAATACCACAAGCGCGACCAAGCGCGCCTGAAGCTGACGTTCTTGGGTCAGGCCGACGTGTTCATGACGTACAACAAAGGGGAAGCCAAAGAGATTGACGCACATAAGCAGGAGTCAGGAATCGCCCCTAACTTTGTGCACTCACAGGATGGTAGTCACCTGCGCATGACCGTAGTGCACGCCAACGAGGTCTACGGGATTGACTCCTTCGCACTCATTCACGACTCCTTCGGAACCATTCCGGCAGACGCTGGGAATCTCTTTAAGGCAGTCCGTGAGACGATGGTCAAGACCTACGAGGACAACGATGTAATCGCCGACTTTTATGACCAGTTCGCCGACCAGCTGCACGAGTCTCAACTGGACAAAATGCCTGCGGTCCCGGCCAAAGGCGACCTGAACCTGCGCGATATCTTAGAGTCTGACTTCGCGTTCGCCTAAGGTCCCAGGCAATTAGGTAGCACTATAGGGAACCTTCGAATGACCGAGGGTTCCATTACTTAAAGTCTTAACTTAAAGAATACTTAAAGAGGCACACCATGACTTACGCAATCGTTGTAACCATCTTGTTAATCGTATTAATCGTCCTGTTCGTGAGGGCCACCACGAGACTAGCTACCTGCGAGTACACCCTTGAGAAGCAGGTAAAGAGTAACGAGGAGTACACAAACATCTTGCACGATAAGGTGTGCCGCCTGTCTGAAGATAAGGCATCACTCAATAAGCAGGTGCGGTGGCTTGAGTCCACGCTTAAGGAAGAAGAGCAGAAGGTGTGCGATGTGAACGAACTGCGTGAACACCAGCGGGAGCGCATGAAGTTTCTGCGTAAGTCCCTCAAGGAAGCACAAGACGAACTGATGCTTGTCTCTGACCTGATTCACGTTAAGTTCACCGCTGTGTTGCCGGACGGTACGCACTCCAAGACGCTCTTTAAGTTAGGCCTTGGCCCTTGCGGTCTCCACGTTAAGTCCCTCCGCTGGACAGAGCTGGATGACCGCTACCTGATAGACCAGCTGTGTACCAATGGCGAGCGTAAGCAGTTCGTCTACTACAAGAGCGAAGTAGTAGGACGCATCGAGTTCCGCCACGGTAAGTCTGAATAAGGTAGCACTATAGGAACATACTCAAGGTCATCGTTCGGTGGCCTTTATGAATGTCCCTTACTAGCACAATCAGGAGTAACACCATGTACCAGAACACAATCAACTTTGAGCGCAACCGTGAACGTCAGCAGACCGAGGGTTACATCCCTAAGGGCCGCAAGCTGAACAGGACAAAGCGTGGTGGCGGTGTGAAGGGTTCCTTCCGTAACGCCAAGGGTGACAGTGTTGTTAACCAAGAGAAATACTTCGTAGGAGCGTAACAAATGGCCATGCAAACTAATTACCTATTTGACGGCAGCACAGACCAATGGTCGCGCTTAGGGTATGCCGAGAGAAGACTGCGTGATGAGACAATGTTGAGTGTGGTCATGGCGTATCACACATGGAATCACACGGTATCTCTATCGGTGTATGAACCCCGAGGGGAACTTCTGGTAGAGAAGTCCTTCAGTCGCTGGTCGATTGACTCAGCGTCAGACTGGCTGGCAAAACTCACCGCCGACTACTCAAGTTGGAAATGATTAGGTAGCACTATAGGCAGACTCAAGGTCATCGGATTCCGGTGGCCTTTATGATTGCTTATTGCACACTAAATGAACACTACACTCTGGAGACATCATCATGATGAACATTAAGACTAATCCATTTAAGGCCGTATCGTTCGTTCGCTCTGCTATCGAGAAGGCGCTGGAGACTTCCGGTTACCTCATCGCAGACACTAAGCACGATGGTGTACGCGGGAACATCTGCGTAGACAACACGGCCAACGCAGCGTGGCTCAGCCGGGTCTCCAAGACCATTCCGGCACTTGAGCACCTTAACGGTTTCGACCAGCGCTGGAATAAGTTACTGAAAGATGACCGCTGGATTTTCCCGGATGGCTTCATGCTTGATGGCGAACTCATGGTCAAAGGTGTGGACTTCAACACCGGGTCTGGCCTGCTGCGTACCAAGTGGCTCAAGAAGGGCAACATGCAGTTTGACATCGGTGGTCCACATGAACAATGGGAGCCTGACATGAAGGGTCAGCCCTTCGCACTCCACCCAGAGAAACTCAAAGTTGCCCTCTACGACATCATTCCGCTTGACATTATCGAGTCCGGTGATGACTACAACGTGATGACCCTCCTCCGCCTTGAGCACGTCAAGGTTGCCTTACCAGTCCTGCAAGACCACTTCCCTGAAGTCGAGTGGTGCCTCTCGGAGTCCCATGAAGTTTACGACATGGACGAACTCGATGCGCTGTACCGACAGAAACGAGAAGAAGGTCACGAAGGTCTCGTGGTTAAGGACCCTCGCGGTATCTATAAGCGCGGTAAGAAGTCCGGCTGGTGGAAGCTGAAGCCAGAGAATGAGGCTGACGGTGTCGTCGTGGGAATCAACTGGGGGACTCCCGGTCTCGCCAACGAGGGCAAGGTGATTGGCTTCGAGGTTCTCCTTGAGTCCGGTCGCGTGGTATCCGCAAACAACATCTCTCAGGCACTTATGGAGGAGTTTACCAAGCGCGTCAAAGAGTACACCACCGAGTGTAACGCCAACGAAGCTGGGTGCTGGTACATGAACCCTTACGAGGGCTGGGCGTGCCAAATCAAGTACATGGAGGAAACTCCAGATGGCTCTCTGCGCCACCCATCGTTCGACAAATGGCGTGGTACCGAGGCGGACCCTACCGTTAAGATGTAATTAGGTAGCACTATAGGAGACAACAACATGTCCATCAATCTGATTCTAATCATCGTGTTCATCCTCGCGGCTATCGTGTGGTCAATGAATGACGAGCCACCTAAAGGAGCATAAACCATGCGCTTACACTTCAACAAATCCAACGGTATCTTCTCGGTTCGCCGGGAGGACCGTAGCACTGTGGCTGCCTCGGAGCGCCACGGTAAGATTCCACGCATCGGCGACACCTTCGAGCTGGCACCTCGTGTGCACATCTTGGTTACTTGCGGTCTCTACGAATTGGCTCAGACTAAGAGCCGTCCTTTCGTACCCGTTGTGGTAACCAAGTGGCCACGCCTTCGCCTGTTCTGGGGGCGTATCAAGGAGGTGGTCAATGACTGAACGTGAAATTCAAGTGGTGAATCTGCTGGTTGAACAAAACACTGACCGCCCAGACTCCACAACGTGCGCTGATGGCGTCATATGCTACAAGGTATCGTGCAGTGAGTGTCCGCTAGACACCAAAGGTACGACCATTGGGGAAGTCCGCGCAATGAAGGACAGCAAGGCTCCGAGTGTAGAAGACGACGGTGTTAAGCAGCCGAGCCACTACCAGCTGTTCGACGGTGTCGAGGCCATCGAGGTGATTGCTCGCAGCATGACCCAAGAGATGTTTAAGGGGTACTGCCTCGGGAACATCCTCAAGTACCGCCTTCGGGCCGGGAAGAAGTCCGAGCTGGCTACCTTAGAGAAAGACATGGCGAAGGCCGCTTTCTATCTGGAACTATACGAGAAACACAAGGGGTTGTGTCATGATTGAGTTAACACCGAGTCGTATTGAAATCCTGAAGTATTGGGCGAAGGACTTCCTCAGAATCTACCAGACTGAGGACTTCACCAAGGAGGAGCTTGAGTTCATTGAGGAGATTCTTAGCGATGAACCCGAGTGACTGGTGCCGAGCGATGTACGAGAAGACGCTCGACCCTGCGTACATCACCCTGTATAACATGTGGAAGGAGCGAGAAGATGCAAAAGTTCGTCGTAACGGTCGAGACAGCTAACGCATCGTATGAACTCCCGGTACACGCTGGGTCTCTTGAGGAGGCCCTCGAAGTTGCCGAGGCGGAGTACGAAGAGTTAGGCCAAGTGACTCGGGTACGCCCAGATAGTCATTAGGTAGCACTATAGGGACACAGGTTGTCCCTCTTACTGTTTAAACTTAAAGGAGATTCACCATGGCATTCGCTAAGAAGAAGATTTATACCACCAAGATTGGTACCTGTGAGCCGTATGCTTACTTTAACAAGCCGGACTATGGCGGTGAGGGTTTTGAGAACCCACGCGGTACCTACAAAGGTTCCGTAACGTTCAAGAACGAAGACTGTCAGGAGCTGGTAGACCTCATCGTTAAGACCCATGAGGAAAACTACGCGGCCCGTCTGGAAGCGCACGAAGCGAACCCGCCGAAGGTTCAGAAGGGTAAGAAACCTCTGAAGCCGTACGAAGGCGACATGCCGTTCTTCGACAACGGTGATGGTACCACCACGTTCAACTTCAAGTGCTACGGTTCGTACGAGGACAAGAAGACTGGCGAGACCAAGAAGATTGTTCTGGGTGTAGTTGACGCCAAGGGTAAACGCATCCAAGACGTTCCGATTATCGGCGGCGGCTCCAAAGTGAAGATTCGCTTCTCGCTGGTACCGTACGGCTGGTCTGCGGTAGCTGGCGCTTCCGTTAAGTTGCAGCTGGAAGGCGTGATGCTGGTCGAATTGGCTACCTTTGGTGGCGGCGAAGACGACTGGGCTGACGAAGCTGTAGAAGGCGGTTATGAAGCGGACGAACCTCGCAGCCGTAAACCTCAGGAAGACCCGGAAGACTGGTCTGGTGAGGAAGAGGACGAAGGTGAAGCCGAAGAAGGCGATGACTTCTAATGGCAGGCTATGGGGCCAAAGGGATTCGGAAGGTGGGTGCCTTCCGATCTGGCCTTGAGGACAAGGTGTCCAAGCAGTTAGAAGCAAAGGGCGTCACGTTCGATTACGAATTGTGGCGCATCCCTTACGTTATTCCTGCGAGTGACCACCTTTACACTCCAGACTTCTTGTTGCCCAACGGCATCTTCGTGGAGACTAAGGGTCTCTGGGAAGCCGAGGACCGCAAGAAGCACCTACTGATTCGTGAGCAGCACCCGGAGTTAGACATCCGGTTAGTGTTCTCTTCGAGTCGCACTAAGATTTACAAAGGGTCGCCCACCAGTTACGCTGAGTGGTGCGAGAAGCATAACATCTTGTTTGCCGACAAATTGATTCCCATAGACTGGCTGAAGGAGCCGAAGCGTGCTGTACCGTTCGGCAAGTTCAAGCAGAAGAAAGGAGCAAAGTAAGTATGGCCAAGGTTCAATTCACTAAGCGGCAGGAGACCTCTCAGATTTTCGTTCACTGTTCGGCCACCAAGGCAACCATGGACGTAGGTGTGCGCGAGATTCGCCAGTGGCACAAAGAGCAGGGCTGGCTGGACGTTGGGTATCACTTCATCATCCGTCGTGATGGTACCGTTGAGGCGGGACGTGACCAAGACGCTGTGGGTTCACACGTCAAGGGATACAACTCGACTTCTGTCGGCGTGTGTCTGGTGGGCGGTATCGACGCCAAGGGTAACCCTGAAGCAAACTTCACACCTCAGCAGATGAGCGCACTGAAGGGATTACTACACGAGCTGAAGGGGACCTACCCAAAGGCTGTCATTATGGCGCACCACGATGTAGCACCGAAGGCTTGTCCGAGCTTCGACCTGCAACGATGGGTAAAGACTGGCGAACTAGTCACTTCTGACCGTGGGTAAACATTAGGTAGCACTACAGGGAGACAATTACGTTTCCCTGTTGTCGCACATTCTGTACAAATTATGGTCAGGCTAAGGTGCACTTGGCGTAGCGCTGCGTTTCATTCGGGTTCGATTCCCGGACTGACCACACCAACGGAGATTACTTTATGAACAAGTTCAAAGAACACTTTGCTGACTCGTGGCCACTATACGTGTACGCATCGGCATTCGTAATAGGTGCACTTCGGGTGTTGCTGCCATGAGTTGCGGAGACAGTCAAGAAGATGGTCAGGAGAGTATCTTCCTGTTCCACGCTCCGTGCGAAAACTGTGGTTCTTCTGATGGTAACTCAGTGTACTCCGACGGGCACGAGTATTGCTTCGTGTGTCAACACCGGGTTCCCGGCTCAGAGGAACGTACCGAAAAGTTATCATCGAGAAGACCCAAAGGAGGGAATTACGGGATGAATACACAAGGTTCAGGCTTATTGGTATTCGGCGAGAGTGACGGTCGGTACACTGACCTGACTGCTCGTGGTATCTCAAAGGCGACATGCCAGAAGGCTGGCTATTGGGTCGCCAAGGTCAGAGGGACTGCCTATCAGGTGGCCGACTATCGTGACCAGAATGGCTCCATCGTCTCTCAGAAGCTGCGGGACAAGGAGAAGAACTTCTCTACCCGAGGGTCCCACAAAGGGGACGCATTGTTCGGTAAGCACCTCTGGAATGGTGGCAAGAAGATTGTCATCACCGAGGGTGAAATCGACATGTTAACCGTGATGCAACTTCAGGACTGTAAGTGGCCTGTGGTTTCTCTCGGTCACGGTGCGCCAGCCGCTAAGAAAACTTGCAGTGCAAACTATGAGTATTTCGATAGCTTCGACCAGATTATCCTGATGTTCGATATGGATGACCCCGGTCGTGCAGCTGTAGAGGAAGCCGCTCAGGTTCTCCCTCCCGGTAAGGTCCACGTGGCCGTGCTGACCGAGAAGGACGCCAACGAGTGTTTACTCAAAGGCAAGGGCAAGGAGGTTCTCGACCAGATATGGAACGCAGCACCTTGGGTACCAGATGGTGTCATCGGTGCGATGTCCATGAAGGACCGAGTGCGAGAGGCCATGACCAACGAACAAAGCGTAGGGTACCTTTTCTCGGGATGCCCGGGACTGAATGACCGAACCTTGGGTGCACGTGGTGGCGAAGTCATCATGGTCACTTCTGGGTCAGGAATGGGTAAGTCTACGTTCGTTCGCCAGCAGGCCCTAGGGTTCGCCAGAGGGCAGGGGCTGAGGGTAGGCATGGCGATGCTTGAGGAGTCCGTAGAGGAGACCATGGAGGATGTCCTAGGGATTGCTAACGGCATCCGCTTACGGCAGCAGCCTCGGGAGTTCAAGCAGAAACTCATTGAGGACGGTACGTACGATGAATGGTTCGATGAGCTGTATGGCTCAGACCAGTTCCACCTCTACGACTCCTTTGCGGAAGCTGAGGTGGACCGCCTGCTTGCCAAGCTGCACTACATGCGCACAGGACTGAACTGTGACGTAATCATTCTGGACCACATCTCAATCGTAGTGTCAGCCTCGGAGGAATCCGATGAGCGCAAGATGATTGACCGACTCATGACCAAGCTGAAAGGGTTCGCTAAGTCAACCGGAGTGGTGCTTATTGTTATTTGCCACCTGAAGAACCCGGAGAAAGGTAAAGCTCATGAAGAAGGACGTGCTGTTTCCATTACTGACCTGCGTGGGTCTGGGTCTCTGCGCCAACTCTCTGATACTATCATTGCCCTTGAGCGTAATCAGCAAGGGAACATGCCTAATCTTGTCCTCCTTCGTATTCTCAAGTGCCGCTTTAATGGCATTGGCGTTGGCATTGCGGGGTACATGGAGTACAACGAAAAGACCGGACTCCTTGAACCGTCTAGCTACACTGGCGGAGAAGGAGAGGGAGATACTGGCCGGGAAGGCCACGAAGAAGCCGACTACTAGTCATGACGAGTGGTGCTCCTGTGAGCACTGCTGTCCAACACTCGAAGCATTCCGTATGAGAATGTACAGAGACTTTAACCATAAATAGGAGAACCATCATGTTTAAACTTATCGAAGCATTAGGCCGTCTGGTCATCGCACTGTACGTACGTGGAGCCAAGGCACTGGACAAAGCGTCCAAGGTGGAAGCAGAAGCAGCCGCCAAGCTGGCTAAAGCAGCCGACAAAGCACGCCAAGCATCTCTGGATGCAACCGCAGAGGCAGCGAAAGTTGCACTTAAAGCTCAGAAACTTAAGGAGTTCTTCTAATGACTACCAAAGTTAAATTCCCCGGCAATACCATTCAGCTGTCCGACACTGTAGACCAGTGGGGTCGCAAGGTTCACATCAACGTCCGCAACGACAAGGTCACTCTGGTCTACCGCTGGAAGGCTAAGAGCGATAACCGTGCGCACACTCAGCGTGTGACCCTAGACGATACACAGGCAGCTCGCTTGCTGGCATCCGTGGCTGTGGCCGCAACTGTGGCTATCGGTGAGGACAAAGTGCGTGAGGCCATCCTGAGCAAAGAGGTTGGCGAAACGTCCGTGCGTCTGGCCGAAGCGTCAGAAGTTAAGTGATAAACTCAAGGTCATTACCATATGTAGTGGCCTTTATGATTATCACACACAACATATTGAGAGGACATTACCATGCGTAAACCTGAAGAAATCCGTGCAGACATCGAGAAGCTGACCAAAGAGCTGGCTGAGGCCAAGACCTATGAGGCCAAGCGTGATGCTGCTGTTCACATTCTGGAGAACCTTGGGTGGACCCACAGTGGCCACAAGGGCTGGCAGAAACCTAAGGATGGACCGAAAGTATCCAACTACAAGGCCCCCCTCTGAAGGCTGGTGAGCTGGCAACTTGGGACGACAAGGTACTGGGTGGGATAGTGTACATACGCAGTGTTGGTGATAAGTACGCTCAGGTGTCCCACGTTCGTGGTGTTAGTAGACTGGGAGCTGACGTACTGAACAGTAGCTTTGCTGTCGAGAAGAGTAAGTTAACCGTGCGTCCGCGTGAGTATTTCATCGGGCGTCGTTAAGTAACAGGAGACCACTATGTTAGTAACCGATATCGAGGCGAACAACCTCTTAGAGAAAGTCACTCAGTTCCACTGTGGTGTCATTTATGACTACAGTACGGACGAGTATGTATCATATCGACCTTGGGACTTCTCCGCGTATCTCGATGCGTTGGAAGCTGAGGTGGCTCGTGGTGGTCTCATCGTATTCCACAACGGTCACAAGTACGATGCCCCAGTGTTAACCAAGCTGGCCAAGCTCCAGTTAAACCGAGAGTTCCACCTGCCGCGTGAGAACGTAGTGGACACGTTGGTGCTCAGTCGTTTGCTGTTTGCGAACATTAAGGACTCCGACATGGCCCTGCTGCGTTCCGGTAAGTTACCCGGTAAGCGCTTCGGGTCTCACGCTCTGGAGGCGTGGGGTTACCGCTTGGGCGAGATGAAGGGTGAGTACAAGGACGACTTCAAGAAGCTCCTTGAGGAACAGGGAGAGGACTATGTGGATGGTGCTGAGTGGATTAGCTTCAATGAGCCGATGATGGCTTATAACGTTCAGGACGTTGTGGTGACCAAGGCGCTCTTAGAGAAGCTGCTGAGCGACAAGCACTACTTCCCACCTGAGGGTGGCTGTGGGGATAACTGGTGGATGCACGACGCTGTGACATTCTGGCAGTATTCCTGCGAGGCCGTCTGGTTGGAACACAGAGCCGCTTGGTTACTCGCTAAGCAGGAGCGCAACGGATTCCCGTTCAACACCAAGGCCATTGAGGAACTATACGTTGAACTTGCTGGTCGTCGTTCTGAACTCCTTCAGACACTCACCGACACTTTCGGGACTTGGTACCAGCCTAAGGGCGGCACTGAGTTATTCCTGCACCCGCGCACCGGGAAGCCTCTGGGGAAATACCCACGAGTGAAGTACCCGAAGCAGGGCGGCATCTACAAGAAACCCAAGAACAAAGCTCAGCGTGAGGGTCGTGAACCCTGCGAGCTGGACACTCGGGATTACGTAGAGGGCGCTCCGTACACACCAGTAGAGCACGTCGTGTTTAACCCAAGTAGCCGAGACCACATTGCGCTCAAGCTGAAGGAAGCCGGATGGGTACCTACAGAGTTCACCGAAAAGGGTGCACCCAAGGTAGACGACGAGGTCCTTGAGCATGTGCGTGTGGAAGACCCTGAGAAGCAGCGCTGCATCGACCTCATTAAAGAGTACCTGATGATACAGAAGCGTATCGGTCAGGCGGCTGAGGGTGACAAAGCGTGGCTACGTTACGTTCAAGAGGATGGTAAAATCCATGGAAGTGTTAACCCTAATGGTGCAGTTACAGGGCGAGCGACGCACAGCTTCCCTAACCTTGGTCAAGTTCCGGGCGTTCGTTCGCCGTATGGTGAGCCTTGTCGAGCAGCGTTCGGCGCAGAGCATCACTTGGACGGACTTACCGGACAGCCTTGGATTCAAGCAGGCATCGACGCAAGTGGACTCGAACTCCGTTGTCTGGCACACTTCATGTCTAAGTACGACGGCGGGGCATATGCGGATGTCATTCTCAACGGTGATATCCACACAGTCAACCAAACGGCGGCTGAGTTGCCAACACGTGATAACGCCAAGACATTCATCTACGGTTTCCTCTATGGTGCTGGAGACGAAAAGATTGGACAGATTGTGGGCGCAGGTAAGGAACGCGGAAAGGAACTCAAGAAGAAATTCCTTGAGAACACCCCAGCAATCGCAGCGTTGCGAGAAGGAATCCAGCAGACCCTCGTCGAGTCATCCCGATGGGTCGCCGGAGAGCAGAAGGTCAAGTGGAAACGACGCTGGATTAAGGGACTGGATGGAAGAAAGGTACACGTTCGGTCACCACATGCCGCGCTCAACACGTTGCTTCAGTCAGCGGGTGCGCTCATTTGTAAGCTGTGGATTGTCGAGACTGAAGAGTTGCTTCTCAAATCGGGCTTAAAGCACGGTTGGGATGGGGACTTTGCGTACATGGCGTGGGTCCACGATGAAATCCAAGTAGCGTGCCGTACCCCAGAGATTGCACAGCAGGTGATTGCCACTGCGCAACAAGCTATGCGTAACGTTGGGGAACACTTTAAGTTCCGTTGCCGTCTGGATACAGAAGGTAAGATGGGTCCAAACTGGGCCGTATGTCACTAAGAGGTGCTTTATGAAAACTTACAGTGAACAGGAGGTTAAGGACCTCATGTATTCTGCGTGGTGGAGTGGGCATGAAGAGTCCCGCTACTCACCAAACCTCCAAGGGTCGGCAATGTCTGACATCCGCAAACTAATCAGAGAACACAATGAACCAGATGAAGAGGAGATTTAACCATGGCTATTACCAAGCGTTTCAAGGTTACTTTCGAGGTGACCAGCGTTATCGATAGTGAGTCCGAGAAGAACCTCAGCGAGACCGTTCTGCGTGTTGCACGGATGGTCGCCAATGGTGAGAAGGTTGGCAACTTCAAGCTGGGCTTCCTAGAGGCGGCACTAAACGTTGGACCAGACGAAGCAGCAGCATACTGCATCCGACATGGTCTGCGCTCAATGGTCAAAGAGACACACGATGACCTTTCGTTTAACGAGAAGAAACTTATACGCTTCTCTCCGGCTATCGTGAGGGTGACCAAGTGAGCGAGTACCTCAAAGTTCTGGCGGCCCTCAAGGGCTGCCCTAAGTCCTTCCAGTCGAACTACGTACGGAACAACGCTGCGTTAGTCGCTGAGGCTGCGAGCCGTGGTCACATTTCGTGTCTGACCATGAGTGGTCGTAACGGTGGCGCTTGGGAAATTACCAGTGCCGGAGTGAAATTCCTTAAGACACACGGAGGTTGCCTGTGAGTAAGCACACATTGTTATCCTTCAGCGACTACCGGGCAACCCAGAAGATTGCCAAGGGTGTCCTTGTGATGGATGGTGACTGGCTGGTGTTCCAAGCCATGAGTGCCGCTGAGTTCGATGCCTCGTGGGAGGAAGAGATTTGGCACCGTTGCTGTGACCACGCTAAGGCCCGCGAGATTCTGGAGAACTCCATTGAGTCCTACAAGGGCCGCAAGAAGGCATGGAAGAATGCCGACGTTGTCCTAGCGTTCACCGACCGTGTCAACTGGCGCAAGCTGCTGGTGGACCCAACGTACAAAGAGAACCGCGCAGTCGTCAAGAAGCCTGTGGGTTACTTCGAGTTCCTTGAGTACGTCTTTGAGACCTACACGTGCGTCCTTGAGCCTCAGCTCGAAGGTGATGACGTGATGGGCATCATTGGGTCTAATCCGCTCCCGTATCACTACGAGAAGGCAGTACTGGTCTCCTGTGACAAGGACTTTAAGACCATCCCGGATTGTGACTTCCTGTGGTGTACGACTGGCAACATCCTCGTGCAGACTCAGGAGACCGCTGACTACTGGCACCTCTTCCAGACTATCAAGGGCGACATCACCGATGGTTACGGTGGGATTCCCGGATGGGGCGATACCGCTGAGGACTTCCTCAAGGAACCCTTCATTGTGGAGCCTGTAACGTCCGTGCTGAAGTCCGGTAAGAACAAGGGCCAAGAGGTAACCAAATGGGTGAAACGCGCTCCTGAGCCGGGAGAGACGCTCTGGGACTGCATCAAGTCCATTGGTGCCAAAGCAGGGATGACCGAAGCGGAAGTAATCAAGCAGGGCCAGATGGCTCGCATCCTCCGTTCTGATGAGTACAACATCGAGACTGGGGAGATTACTCTATGGCAACCGGGCAGCTGATTCTCATCGTACTGACCATGGGCTTAGTCGCTCGTGGTCTCTGGATGTTAGCCTTGATTATCAAGCAGATAGTCGAGCATAAAGCAGAGTGATAAACTCATGGGCACTAATTAGGTAGCACTATAGGGAAGTGCCCATTATGATTATTACTTAAAGATTACTTAGAGAGAGGAGACTCAAATGTTAAAACCTATAGAGCACATCCTTAACAATCCTAATGACCTTCCTGACGTACCGCGAGCTGTCAAGGAGTACCTACAGTCTCGCTTCAATGCTGACTTCCTGTATCAATCAGAGGTCCGTAAGCTGCGTGAGGCTGGTCACAGTGAGGAGTTCATCTCCGGTGTACTGTATGGTCACTACATGGCTTCTCGTGTCCTTGACGAGATGGAGGGCCGTCAGCGTGCACTCAAAGAAGGAGATTGATTATGTGTTTCTCACCTAAGATGAAAGCACCTAAGGTCGACACAACGACTGTCCCTGAGCCAGCTCCGCTCACTGAGGAACCTAAGGGTATCCAGTACGGTGGCGACGAAGACTCAAACAGCACCACTCCTGAAGTGTCAGGGCGTAAGTCACTCAAGGTGACCAAGACGACCGAACCTACAGGGTCCGTCAGTAAAATCCGTAAGTCAGCTTTAGGAGGCTAACATGGGACTGTTCAAGAAAATCAAGAAGGCTATCTCCAAGGTAGTCAAGGCACCACTCAAGGCCGTTGGTCTGGCAGCAGACGCACCCAACGTGCAGACAGCCGCTGAGACACCTGTGGCCGCACCTCAGGAAGCGCCGAAAGAGGTCGTAGAGGACGTTGAGTCTTCAGCAGACACCGAGTCTGGTAAGAAGAAAACTCGCGCCTCCGGTAAGAAGTCCCTCTCAGTTTCCCGCAGCTCTGGCGGTGGGATTAACTTATGATTGGTTACGGGAGGGCTAACAAATGGCAGAAGTTAAACTCGAAGGCTTCGCAGAGGAGGGAGCCAAGGCGGTATATGACCGTCTGAAGAACGACCGACAGCCTTACGAGACACGAGCAGAGTCCTGTGCGCAGTACACGATTCCCTCACTGTTCCCTAAGGATTCCGATAACGCATCGACCGATTACACGACTCCGTGGCAATCCGTAGGTGCTCGCGGCCTGAACAACCTAGCGTCCAAGCTGATGCTGGCCCTGTTCCCGATGCAGTCGTGGATGAAGTTGACCATTAGTGAATACGAAGCGAAGAACCTTCTGGGTGACGCCGAGGGTCTCGCTAAGGTAGATGAAGGTCTCTCAATGGTAGAGCGAATCATTATGAACTACATCGAGTCCAACAGTTACCGAGTGACTCTCTTTGAGTGCTTGAAGCAACTGTGTGTGGCCGGGAACGCATTGCTGTACTTACCGGAGCCTGAGGGTTACACCCCGATGAAGCTCTATCGTCTGGACTCGTATGTGGTCCAGCGAGACGCTTTCGGTAACGTACTTCAGATTGTCACTC
>ERZ791842.450-NODE-450-length-40082-cov-3.09139_pt1 | contig 40082 bp, 26 predicted proteins | sample MGYA00509944_ERZ791842 | MGnify/ENA primary metagenome ERZ791842 (study PRJEB30046, sample SAMN00715263) | human gut metagenome | study: EMG produced TPA metagenomics assembly of the A metagenome-wide association study of gut microbiota in type 2...
CGACGCCAGCTGCGTCGCCACATAGAACGGCACGAACGACACGTCCTTCGAGTTCATCGAACCGCACACCGACGCAAGCTTGCCCTTCCAACGGGCGATGCGGTAGTCGACCGCGTTCACACCGAGCCTGCGCGCCAGCTGCGAGGCGAGATACTCGGAATACGGTTCCAAACCGGCGTTCGCATACCCTTCGGAACCCGCCTTCCACAGTTCCAGCCCACGTCCCGTATGCCGCCACGCCTTCGGGAACTGGCCGTCCGTCGTCCACTCGCTCGACAGGCCGATCGCATGCTTCTCGCTCGACGTATACCCCGTGTAGGCCACGATGGCGAGCGTCTCGTCCAACGGATTGTCATACAGGCTGATGTCCGCGAACTTGAGGTTCTCACTGTCGCGTTCCACCCAGAACGAATCGTTGACCGACAGCCCCTTGCACAGGTCGATGATGCCCAGCGTATCCGCAATGTTCAACCCCGCCTGCGCGAGAACCTGCGTGGCGAACTCACGATTCTTCGGAATCGTGCGCCGCTCCAGCCACGTCGTCAGCTTCGCATTATCCGGCTCCGGAGCCAACGGAAACGGCAGCAACGCGCGCTTCAACTCATCGAACCAGCGGACATGCGCCTCGATCTTGCCCGCCAGCAGGCCCTCGCCATACGACGCATCGAACTGGAGCAGCGGATCATCATAGAGCCGCAGCACGTAACTCGTCATATCCGTCCCCTCCAATCAAGCCCGCTCCAAAGTCATATCGGGCGATTCACATATGAAGAACAACTGTCTACAGTATAGACAAGGGCCTTGGAACGCAACGCTTCCAAGGCCCTCGGCACTAATCGGCAATCACTACTTGGAGACGTTGAATTTAAATTCGACGATATCGCCGTCCTGCATCACGTAGTCGCGGCCTTCCTGGCGTAGCTTGCCTTCCTCCTTGATCTTGACCATGGAACCTTCGGCAGCCACGAAATCGTCGTAGGAGACGATATCGGCCTTGATGAAGCCTTTTTCGAAGTCCGTGTGAATCACGCCGGCAGCCTGCGGAGCGGTATAGCCCTTGTGAATCTGCCATGCGCGCACTTCCTTCTCGCCTGCGGTGAGGAAGGTGGAAAGGCCAAGCGTATCATAGCCGACTCGCGCCAACTGATCCAGGCCGGACTCCTCAAGACCGGCGTCGGCGAGCATTTCGCGCGCGTCGGCCTCATCAAGTTCGGTCAGATCGGCTTCGAACTGCGCATTGAGGAAGATGGCCGGAGCCGGAGCCACGGATGCGGCGAGCTTGGTCTGCATGTCTTTGTTCTGCAGTTCGGCATCGTCCACGTTGAACACGTAGATGAACGGCTTGGCGCTCATCAAGTGCAGATCGTAGACGGAATCCTTGTCGAAACGACCTTCGCGAGCCGCCTTATCAATGGTTTCACCGGCTTCGAGAATGGTCTTCGCCTGCTTGACGGCTTCCATGTAAGCCGGTTCGATCTTCTTGCCGCGCAGATCCTTCTCCAGCTTCGGCAGCGCGTTCTCGATGGTCTGCAGATCGGCGAGGATCAGCTCGGTGTTGATGGTTTCAATGTCGTCGGACGGATCGACCTTGCCGTTGACGTGCACGATATCATCGTCTTCGAAGGCACGCACGACCTCGCAGATCGCGTCGGCTTCGCGAATATTGGCGAGGAACTTGTTGCCCAGACCTTCACCTTCCGAAGCGCCCTTGACAATGCCTGCGATGTCGACGAACGTGACGGTGGCCGGCACGATCTTCTCCGTATGCACGAGCTTGGCGAGCACCGGCAGACGGTCATCCGGCAACGGCACAATGCCGGTGTTCGGTTCGATGGTGGCGAACGGATAGTTTTCCGCCAGCACGTTGTTGCGGGTCAATGCGTTGAACATGGTGGACTTGCCGACGTTCGGCAGTCCGACGATTCCGATAGTAAGAGACATGGTTCCCTAGCTTAGTATTAGGCTTCGATGGCGTCGACTGCTTTGATAACGGCACCACGGAACGCGCTTTCCTCCAACGATGCGACACCCCTGATGGTGGTGCCTCCCGGAGAGCAGACAGCGTCTTTCATGGCACCCGGATGCGTTTCGTTGGCCAAATAGAGCGCGCCCACGCCTTCCACCATTTTGGCAGCCAGACGATACGCGGTAGCACGCTGCAATCCATATTTCACACCGGCATCACCCAATGCTTCGATGTACATGTCGGTGAAGGCCGGCGCGCAGCCGGCGATGCACATGCCGATGCCCATGTGTGCGGTGTCCACGCGTTCAATCAGGCTGATTGACGAAAACAGGCTTTCGAAGGTTTCCGTCTGTTCCTGCGTGAGCGTGTTGTCGATTTCCGTGACCAGCACGCCTTTGCCGACAGCCATCGGCGTGTTCGGAATGGTGCATTGGATGTGTGCCTGCTCGAAAGACGTTCCGAACAGGGCGCGGAATTTGTTCAGATCCCAGCCTGCCGCAATGGACACGACGATGGTGTTCTCTTGCGCCAGCTGATCAATGATCGGTGCGATCACGGTTTCGATCTGATACGGTTTGATGGCGATGACGACCATGTCAGCTGCTTCGGCGACTTGCGCGGCGGTACGCACCGCTTTTGCGCCGAGTTTGGCGGCGTTGCGTTCCAGCTTGTCGTAATGCGCGGCACAGGCCACGATGTCGCCGCCATTGACGACGCCAGCGTTGACTAGGCCTTCGGCGATCGCCTGTGCCATATTGCCGTATCCGATGAATCCGATGGTTGGATTGGCCATGTTTCTTTCCTTTGCTATCGATACTCGTCGTTGCCGAACAATCGTCAGAACAACTCCGCCAAATCTCCGCGGTTCAACGCCTCGGTAAACAGATGTCTGAACACGGTGGAACCATGCACGCCGTCATGTTCAAACTCGTTGGTAGTCCAATAATGTGAACGACCGACGCGAGACAGCGTGTCGAGCTGCAATCCAGAATCGACGTACATGTCGTCAAAATAGACGGCGGCCTGCAGCGGAACCTCGTTGCGAGCCAACTGGTCGGCATCGTAGATCGTGCCGAAGTGCGTGTCTTCCATAAGCACGTCCATGGCAGGTTTGAACGGACGCAACGCACGTTCCTGCTCGAACATCCACGGGAACATGGCCTCGCCGGTGAAATTAAGCGGACGAATGTCACCCGCGAATTCCGGATGCTCGCAGCGCACGCGCTGGGCGGCCCAGCGAATCGGCGTTTTCAGCTCGCCGTTGGCGGAGATGAACTCCTGCAACGGCCAATACAGTGGGCGAGACGAGGTCGCATCCATCACGGAAGACAGGAATTCGTCAGACAGTTCCGTCGATGTCGAGGCCGAACCGTCGCCGTCAAGGAATGCCTGATCAAGAATCCAATGCACGCGTTCGAAACTTGGCTTCATACCGAAATCGGATCCCAAGCATTGGAAACGTTCCACCGTAAGCGGATCGCCGTTCGGCAATGTGACCTTGCGCGATTGCAGAATGTCGGCAACCGTAGCGGCACGTTCGATATCGATCGGGTAACGCTCGTAGAACTGCTTCGTCTTTGCCGCCATGCGCGGGAACGTATGACGGTACACGTCGGTCGCATCGGCGGGAACGTGAGGAATGCCGCCCGTGGTGAAGCTGGCGATAACTCCTTGCGGGAACAGCGAAAGATACGTCAGGGTCAGGAATCCGCCATAGCTTTGACCAAGCGTGACCCAATGTGCGCCCCCGAATTCGGTGCGACGCAGATGCTCGAAGTCACGAACGATCGAATCGGCGAGGAAACGCTTCAAAAACGCGGCACCGGCCTTGCCGTCGCCGCCCATGTCCTCAATCACATGCGTGTCGACACGAGATGAACGCCCCGTACCACGTTGATCCGGCAACACCACGCGGAAATGCTTGATGGCCTCCTCGATCCAACCATCGGAACTTGGACCGAGCGGACGCGGACCGGAACCGCCGGGACCGCCCTGCAGGAACACGAGCAACGGCAGGTCGTCATGCACATGTTCAGGAGCGGTGACCACACGGTAGAACAGACTGATCGATTCGCCATCGAACCCATGACCGGGCTCGTGGCCCGTCCAATCCAACGGCACCTTGATGGAACGATCCTCAATATGCAATCCGGGCACGTAGTATTCGCTCAGCAACGTCATGCATTCACCTTTCCTTTGGCGTCATCGGCATGTTCAATACGATTGGTAACGTCCATCTCACCCACATGCGGAGACAACCTTACCTCACAAAAGCGGCTTTATCTTGCCGCCATTTCATTCCTGCGCATGATGGCGCCACAGCGTATCTGGCGCTAGGGTGGAGCATATGTCGAATTTCAAGCAGCGTCTCTTGTCGTGGATGCATGGTCATGTCTTCGCAGGCGATCTCATCCTCACGCTTGTTATAGGTGTTCTGCTGTTCGGCGTGACCGGCAGCATCACCTATAATCCGGGATTGCTGTTTGACCTTAATCCTTCCATACAGATGGCGTGGGAAGCGGCAATGCTGATCCCGCTGCTGATTCGTCGATGGCGGCCACAGACCGGAGCGTTGCTCTGTGTGGCATTGGCCTTGACGCATCTCATATTCGGCCCTTGCATATTGGGCGCCGATATTCTGGCATTGGTCATGCTGTATTCGGTGATCGTCTACGGCAATCCCAAAAACACGAAAGCCTTCATTATTTTGGCGTTGGCCATCGGTCTTCTGGCTTCGGCGTTGATGGCATGGACCATGACCAATGGGCCGCTGCTCACCGGTGGCAAAGTGCATACGTGGAGCAGTTGGAATGGCTCAAATCCAAATGGCGCAATGGTCACGGAAGTCACTCTCGGCTCCATCTACACAGGAACATCCATGTCGGAAGTCGCCGACATGGTGGCGCAATACATGCTGGTGCTGACGCCGATTTTCGAAGTATGTATCATTTCCACCGTCATTGTAGCGTTCTGGCAGCGTGCCCGTCTGGCAACCGTTCGCATGATGCGGGAACGCAATGAGGCAATCGCCGCGCGAGACCAGGACGAACGCGATATCGCCGCGTTGGCGGAACGAGCACGCATCGCACGTGACATGCACGATGTGGTGGCGCACACCCTATCAATCATCATCGTGCAGTCTGATGGCGGCCGCTATGCAGGCACGCATGATCCCGCGGTGGCTAGAAACACCATGGAGACGATTCGACACGAATCGGAACGCGCACTGCATGACATGCAACGTCTTCTGGGAGTATTCGGGGGTTCACCGCACGCCGATTATAACGATATCGGCAATCTTGTGGAACAAGCGCGAAACGTCTCCCCCGACATTCGAATCCGACGGAATATCACCGGCACCGCCAGCCCAGAACAACTCGGTGAACAAGCCTCGATAGCTTCCTACCATGTAGTGCAGGAGGCGCTGACGAATATCCGCAAGTATGCGGGGCCGCACGTCGATGTGCATATCAAAGAGTCATGGAACAACGGTTTGCTCACTTTGAGCGTCACCGACAATGGTCGTGGCGCGGCGGCCAATATCGACGGGCATACGCCAGGTTACGGCCTGTTGGGCATGAAGGAACGCATCGAATCGGCCGGAGGCTCATTGCAGGCTGGCCCTCAACTCGGCGGAGGCTTCGAAGTTATGGCCACCCTGCCTTACGGCGGTAAAGAGCCAGCGACAGACGAAACCGGCGAACAGTATGCCTCGGAACAGTTCGAATCTTGCAACACAACTGCCATATCCAGCAAAGCGAAATTATCCGACGAAGCAATCGCACCTCACACAGCCGTCAACATATCGGCGCGAATCCCAGATCAACCATCGGAACAGACGCAGGAAACCAACCCACCAACCGGTCGCGATCATCGTTCGAACGCCCTGCAACATTTGCGCATTACCGCACCCAATCTGCATGATTTGCTCACATCGTTGAAACTGAAATCCGTAGAACTTGCCAATACATCCAATTCGCGAGGGCTGAATTGGGTGGAACGTGTTTCCGCGTGGACGCAGCACCATTATGTGCTCATGGATTCCGTTGGCGCCGTGATATTGGTCATGCTGCTGAATCGCATGTCGATTACGTTCTTTTTTGATAGTTCACGCGATGCGCAGCTCTCTCATGCGATCGCCGCATGCTGCTTGCTGGCACTGGCTCTTCGACGAAGGCTCCCCGAGATTTGCGCGCTTATTGTGTTCGTATTGTCGGTTGTGCAATTGGTGTTTTTGGGATTGATTGAGGTTGGACATATCGTAGCGTCGCTGTGTGCGCTGTATTCAGCCGTATTGTATGGGCGTGAACACGCATGGCGCTGGACCGGTCTTGCCGCTGTCACCTGTTCAGCTCTGATGGGCTTGAAAATCGCAGCTGATCAGCACGGATACACTACCTTGTTCGGCGCCATCGCCGCTTCCGCGGGCTTAACAAAACCGGTTTCAGCCACGTCAAGTAGTAGTGCAGCGTTCTTTACCGGTGTCATGTATACGGTTGCAGTGCTGATGCTGTGCGCCGGCATCATGGCGTGGGCACGTTGGGCGCGTTCCAGCGATTCAAACGCACTGGTATTGCAGGCTCGCGAAGAGGCACTGGTGGCCGAGCAGGAGAAGCAGCGTATTCTCGCGGCGAATATGGAACGTGACCGTATCAGTGCCAGCATTCAGGCTGAAGTCACCGCCACGTTGAACAGCGTGATCAGCCAGGCCGTCGATGGTATTCATATGTTGGACAGCGCCGAAGCACAAGGCAAGGAGCCTACCGCCGACGAGATTTCCGCAGCGTTCAAAGCCATTGGCGAGCAGGGGCGCGCCGCGCTCAAGCGTATGCGCGAACTGCTTGGCGTGCTTCGTGAGACTGGTTTCAGCGATGACGCTCATGCCGGTAGTGCGAGCGAACTGCAGTTGAGGCCCGCAGCACCGTTGGAGGAGCAGCTGCAGCGTGTGTCTCGATAGCCGATTCAAGTTTTTCAGGGAGATTTAAGGGTTTGTTTCGCGCTGTGAGCGGAACAATGCCGATAAGGTGGAGAGTATGAGCGAGGAACAGAAGATTCGTGTGGTCATTGCCGATGATCAGGAATTGGTACGTGCCGGTTTCGCCATGGTGATCGGCTCCCAACCTGATATGGCGGTTGCGGCGCAGGCTCGCGATGGCGCGGAAGCTGTGGCGTTGGCGGAAACGCTGCATCCTGACGTGGTGTTGATGGACGTGCGCATGCCCGGCATGGATGGTATCGAGGCGACCCGGCAGATCAGTGCGTTGCGGCATCGCTTCGCTGCCGATGGAACGCAATCAGAAGTCACTCATACCAAAGTGATCATTCTGACGACATTCGACTTGGATGAATATGTTATGGCTGCGATCACTGCCGGAGCTTCCGGTTTTCTGCTGAAAGATACGGAACCGGAAACATTGCTGAATTCGATTCGCACGGTTTTTCAAGGTAATGCGATTATCGCACCGTCCGCCACGAAACGTCTTATCGAGAAAATGATGGAAGGCGATTTCATGGCTGCGAACGTTGGTAGGCCTGAAAATTCCGCAACTACTTCTACTACGGATTCAACATATACCGATCCGGAATTGGATGACCTGACCGACCGCGAGCGCGAAGTGCTTATTGAGATCGCGCATGGATTGTCGAATCAGGAGATTGCCGACAAGCTTTTCATCAGCCTGCCGACGGTGAAAACGCATGTGGCGCATATTCTGGCGAAAATCAATGCACGTGACCGCGTACAGGCGGTGGTGTTCGCTTACGAAAACCATTTGGTCTGACTGGTTTGTTGTTTTGCGTATGCATGATACGCAAAAAGGACTCCTACCATGTTTGTGGTAGGAGTCCTTTTCGTTGTGTTTGCTATGAAGCTCAGGCTTCGGCGAGCGCCTCAACAGGAGGCGTGCTCACTGCCCTGCGTGCGGGGAATACGCTGGCGAGCAGTGCTGCCACGGCTGCCACGGCGAGTACGATGCCGTTAATGCCCCATTCGAACGGGAACACCACTTTGCCGTACATGCTGAACACCACGTATGCGCCCAGCCAGCCGAACAGTGTGCCAAGCAGTACGCCCGAGATGCCGGATACCAGCGAGATGAGCAGGGCTTCCACCGCGAGGGAGCGTCGCAACTGGCCTCGCGTCATGCCGATGGCACGCAGTGTGGCGGATTCTCGGGTGCGTTCGATCACTGACAGCGACAGCGTGTTGGCTACGCCGACAAGTGCGATGAGCACGGCCACGGCGATCAACCCCACCAGAAGCATCATCATGGAGTCGATCATGTTCGCCCATACGATGCGTTCGGCGATCGGTCCGGTCACTGTCGCATCAGTGCTCTTCTCCAATGCGGCCTGCATGTCGTTGTAGATGTCGTCAACGGAAACTCCCGACTTGTCAGTGTCTGCCTTGACCAGCAACACATGGGTGGCGGCATCAAGGTCACCATTGGTGAAATGGCTTTCATCCACGAATCCGACAGCTCCATATTGCGCGGATACACGACGGTAGTCGGCTTGGTTGGCTTGCAATGTCAGCGAACGCGTAGCGTCGCCGTTCTGGTTCCATTCAGTGGAGAAATCAGCCGTGCCATTGGCGAACTGCAGTTCCTTGCCGGTTTGCGCATTGTATGTTGGCATGAGCACGCTATCACTGTCGATGGAGGCGTTACCCAAGTTGGCACGCATGACCTGCTTGACCTGATCGATGTTTTTCACGCCGACCAGCAATGCGGACGTAGGCTGGGTTCCATCCGCTTTCTCCAAGGTCACGGAAACCGCCGGCGCATACAACGTGTCGGACACGCCGTTGATGTCAGATACATCCTTGACCATTTGCTGGCTGATGTCATCGCCCATGGCCACGATGTCGACGCTATAACGGGTGGCGAGCGCACCATTCATAGTCTCTTTGGCGCTAGCGGCACCGGTTGCGATGGTGGAGACCAAGGTGACACCGATGAGCAGAGCGGCACCGGTTGCTGCGATGCGTCGCGGATTCTTCTGAATGTTGGCGTGTGCAACTGTTGCGGAAGGACCTGTCAGCGAGGCCAACGCTCCAACGCCCTTCATGAGGGTCGGCATCCAGAATACCGCGGTGACCACCATGCCGAGGAACACCAGTGCGGCACCGGCGATGGCTATGAGCAGAATCATCGTGAATTGATCGCCGCTCGCATCCTCGCCGCCGTTGGTGGCCTGCACCTGCCAGATGGAAAATACCGCCATGGCGATACCGACCACCACCATCAGAATACCGATTATGGCTCGCGTAAGGCTGGAACGACGGTTGTCGGTCAGTTCAATCGGGCGCAATGCCTCCAATGGCGTTACCGCGGTGGCGGAACGTGCGGATCCCATGGATGCGAGCAGCGTCACCACAATGCCGAAGAGAATCGGTACGACGGCGGCTTGCCAGGAGAAGTTGAACCGCATACCCGCCTGCATGATGTCGCTGACGCACATGCCCCACATGAGCAGGCTTCCAAGCACCACGCCAAGCACGGATGCGACGAAGCCGAGCACCACCGCTTCGAACAGCACGGAACCATACAGTTGGCCTTTCTTTGCGCCGATGGTGCGTAGCAAGGCGAGTGTGCGGCGGCGTTGCGCCACGAGCACTTGGAACGTGTTGGCGATCACCAGAGCCGCCACGAACATGGCAAGCACGCCGAAGCACATAAGGAATGTGGTGACGATGTTGGTTTGGTTGCCGCTTAAGGATTTGATGCTTTCGTCACTGATTTGCTGTCGTGACATCAGATCGAAATGCTTTGGCAGCAACGCTTTCACACCGTTGATGGTTTTTGCGGATACGCTGTTTCCATCCAAGGCAAGGTCGAGATACACCATTGTTGTTCCGGTGGCGTTGAAATCGTCCACTCCCTGCATTGCGGCAAGCAGATTGTTGGATCCTACGATCGCACCACCATAGTATGAGTAGGCGCCGTTCGGATCGGACGTGAGTCCTACCACGCGCACGTTGTCCGCCTTGGCTTTGCCATCGTCGCCTACCGCATATCGGGAGGTCAGGCTTACAGTGTCTCCAACGCCGACGTTCAACTGTTTCGCCATGTCTTCCGGCAGCGCGACTTCGTTGGAATCCTTCGGCTGGTCCCCTTCCGTGATATTCACGGGGAGCATGTTCTTCTGTGCCGCGGTGGAAATGATCTCGCCGCTGACGGTGCTGTCTCCCTTGGAAACGCTGACGCCGGTTTCCACCGAGGCACGGACGCCGCCAACCCCTTCGATGCCGGCGATCTGGTCGAGATGAAAGTCGCCGACAGTGCTGGAATACGCCTCGTTGAGTTCCTTATCGCTCAGGTCGGAGCTGTTGATGCTCACCGCATAGTTGGCGTTTCCGAACATGGCGGTCAGCTGCCGTGTCAGGGAGTCGTTCATGGCATTGCCGAACAGGAAGGTGCTGGCGATGAACGCCGTGCCGATCATGATGGCGATGCCTGCGGGTATGAGCATGCGCTTGGTTTTTCGCATGAGTTTCAAAGTGATGGACCACATGGTGGATTCTGTTCCCTTCTTCGAATGCTTCTATAGTGCGTTTAGCGGGAATGTCTCGCGGAAGCCACATTCATTGTGGCGGCCTCACGTTCCTTCATCAGCAGTTCACTCATCTGGTCTGCTGTCGGCTTGTTTACGTCCGCCACGATCTGGCCGTCGGCGAACACGAGCGCACGGTCGGCGTAAGACGCGGCGACCGCATCATGCGTAACCATGATGATGGTTTGCCCAAGTTCGTTGACGGAACGTTTCAGGAAGCTCAGCACTTCGGCGCTTGATACGGAGTCAAGATTGCCGGTGGGCTCGTCTGCGAACACCAGTTTCGGTTTGGTGATCAATGCTCGTGCGATGGCCACCCGCTGCTGTTGACCTCCCGATAGTTCGTTCGGACGATGGTTGAGACGTTCCTTAAGGCCAAGCGTTTCCACCAGCAGACGCAACCACTGTCGGTCGGGTTTCGCTCCAGCCAAGGTCAATGGCATGAGAATGTTCTGTTCGGCGGTGAACATCGGTAGCAGGTTGAAGCTTTGGAAGATGAATCCGATGTCGCGGCGGCGCAGCAACGTAAGCTGGTTGTCGTTCATGCGCGTCAGATCGTCGCCATTGAATATGATGTGCCCTCCGGTCGCGGAATCCAGTCCTGCCAACGTGTGCATCAACGTGGATTTGCCGGAACCGGAAGGTCCCATAATCGCCGTGAATTTTCCTTTTTCAAAAGCGACGTTGACGCCACGCAACGCATGCACCGTGTTATTTCCGGAACCGTAGTCCTTCACAAGATCCACGGTTGCAATGGCCGTATTGGTAGCTTTGATGGTGTCCCTGATATCCATGCTGTCATTCCTTTCTTTGGATTACCTCCAAAATTACGGAAAAACAGCTGATTCGAATATCATGCGTTGGTCTGAATTATCATCTCATCCTTGAGAATGAGCAAAGACGAGGCGCCTAATACCATTGATTCATCAATCGTCGAGGAGCACACCATCCTGCGGAGGTTCGAGCCAGTACGACTCTTTTTCCACGCTGACGGTGGAAGCCCACCATGTCTGGTCCACGCCTGGCAGCGAACGGATGGACTCATCCACCACACGCCATAAGTCCTCGTCATCTCCGGCGATGATTTCGATGAGGTAGTCGGCGCCATTCAAACCGACTCCGCTCATTGCATATGTCACCTCGTCGATTGCTAACAACTGTTCGACGTCGAGGCGATACGGAGGCTTCACACCGATACCGAGAAACGCTTGGCGGAATCCACCTAAACGCATGGGGCTTACCGTGGCCATAATGCGCATCACACCGGAATCCTCCAGTTTTTTGACGCGCCCACGAATCGCGGTGTGCGTCACACCAAGATGTTCCCCCAGCATGGCGTAGCTTGCCCTGCCGTCTTTCTGCAATTCGTTGAACGTGTGCACGAATCGCGCGTCCAACCGATGCACGGGAATATCGGTGCCGACGCTGGCCTCACGTTTGGTCATGAATCCAGTTTCGCCGCGTTCGGCCAGCAGCCGGTTGACTACGCTGACATTATGGTCGTCAAGCACCAATCGACCGCAGGAGAACACTTGCAGACGGGTCAATCCGGGCAGTGCGCGCAAATCGTACTTCAGGAAATGGTCCATACCTTCGGCTGAATACACCACGGCTTCGGCGATGATGTCGGCATCGCCCAGCGTGCAGACCACATAGGTGACCTGAGGCATGGCTTTGAGCATGGCGAGCGCCTCGTTGCGATTGCCGTTGATGCGAAGTCCCACAAGCACCTGACTGTAATTTCCGAGACTCAACGGATTGCATACGGGCACAATGGTCATGATGCCCGCATCGGTGAGCCGTTTGTAGCTTTCCGTCGCCGCATATACGGAAATGCCGATTTTATCGGCAAGCGCCTGCATGGTCATGCGTCCGTTGCATTGCAGTGCCGATACCACCTTCAAATCACGTGCGGTGATTGTGGTACGCCCTTCATCCTGTGTCATTGCACCCCCTATGACAGCCATGTCATCAACCACACGCTGCCTGCGGCGGCGGCGATGGCAATCACGAGAATAATCCAGTCGGCAATGCTCATCGTGAGATTGACCCGATATGTGCGTTTCACACCGTTCCGATTCAGGTTGAGTCCGCGCGATTCCATGGCCCAGCCCACGCTTTGGCTCATTTTGTAGGCGCGGATCAATACGGCGATGATGATCGGCAGATACGATTTGAACCGGTCTACGAGACGTACGAATATGTTGCGTTTTTTACCTGCCGCATTGACTTTGCCGCTCAGATCAAGCCCTCGCGCACGCTGCGCTTCGGACACGGATTGGAAGATGGAAAAGAACACGGGAATATACCGTAATGCGGTTGCCAGGGTAAGCCCGGCCTTGTAGGGCATACCAAGCGAGGTAAGGCCACGAACCAGTTTGGTCTGGCTGGTGGTGAACAGCGTGATGAAACATGCAAAGCCGAGCGCTGGAATGCGCAGACCCATCACCGCCGCCATGAGCAGGTTCTCCTGCGTGAGACGCAACCATCCCCACTGCCAGAGCACGTGCGTTCCACTCTGGTCAAAGACCGGCCAAAGCACCACGACGAACACGATGAGCACGGCGAGGATCTTCCACACCCATCCAATGCGTTCGGCGGGCACACGGTCGGTGGCGAGCATCACATGTTCGAGAATGAGGATGCCGAGGATGAACGCCCAGTTACGCCATACGAGGCAAAGGGCCAGCATGACGATGGAGATGAGGAATTTGACGCGCGGATCGGTGCGATGCAACCATCCGTCGCCTGGCACATACAGGTCGGCATCCATCAGCGTTCCTCCTTGTCGCATTCATCCTTGGCGATTTTCAACAATACGTGGGTCGCCGATACCGGACCGCGCGACTTGTACGGCTGCCGCGCCTGTCGCGCGGGCGATTGTTGCGCTTCCTGCGATTTGTCGATCGGTCCATATTGCACAATATGACCGTCTTCCAATTCGAGCACGTGCGTGCAATACCGATATACGGCACGCATGTCATGGCTGATCATGATGACGGTGACGCCATGCCGGTTGAGTTTTTCCACGGTTCCAAGGAATCGTGATGCGAGACGATGGTCGAGACCCGCCGTAGGTTCGTCGAGGACGAGTATTGGCGTACGCATGGCGATCACCGAAGACAATGCCACCGCACGTCGTTCGCCGTAGCCGAGCGTGGCCGGCGAAACATCCTCATACCGGTGCAGGTCGAACAATGTCATCATTTCGTCGACACGTTTGAACACGGTGGCCGCGTCAAGTCCGAGCGCGGTCGGGCCGAACGCGATCTCCTCTTTGGTGCTGGAGCAGAAAATCTGATGGTCGGGATTTTGGAATACGAATCCGACGTGCGCGGCCATTTCGCCCACGCTATGCTTCGACACGTCGAGCCCATCCACATTCACGATTCCTTGCGTGGGTTGAATCAGCCCGTTCAGATGCTTGGCGAGCGTGGTTTTGCCTGACCCGTTGCGCCCAATAAGCCCTACGAAGGCGCCCTGTTCGATATCCAAGCTGACGTCGTCCAGTGCGGGAGACGCATTGCCGCCCTGCCCATAGCGGTGCGTCACATGGTCCAGACTGATGATCGCATGCTTCGGCTTGGCGTCGTTCCCTACCGGCAACGCCTTGATGACTGGAGATGGTCCGTCACTCACCCGCACGCCGGAGGATTCCAACAGTCTACGTTCCCGGGTAAATAGGCTGGCGTCTCCATTGCGCACCACTTCACCGTTGACCATGAAGAGCACCTGATCGGCCCAGTAGGCGATGTGTTCGGTATCCTGCTCGGCCATGATCACCGTCATAGAACGGGTCTGGCGAATGCGGTCGAGCACGTCGAACACTTCCTGCTTGCCTTCGGGGTCGAGGGCCGCGGTGGGTTCGTCAAGAATAAGCACATCGGGTTCCGCCGCGAGCGCGGCGGCGATGGCCACGCGCTGCATCTGGCCTCCCGACAGGCTGGTCGGCACACGCTTGCGGTATCCGGCCATGCCGACTAAGTCGAGCATGATGTCGATCTGCTTGTCGATGATGTTTGGGGCTACTCCGCGGTTTTCCAGCGGGAAAGCGATCTCATCCTCGACACTCGAGCAGAACAGCTGCGCTTCCGGATCCTGTTGCACGTAGCCGACGCGCTCCGACAGTGCCGAGACGGAGTGCCTGCTCGTATTCATGCCGTTAACTTCCACGACGCCGCTCATGGTGCCGTCGGCCAGGTTCGGAATGATGCCGGCCAATGCCATGCATAGCGTGGACTTGCCCGCTCCGGTCGGTCCGATGATGCCGACGAAGGATCCGGACCGGATGTCGAAGCTGACGCGCTTGAGACTTTCCACCGGCTTGCCCCCGTCGGTCAGTGGCGCGTACTTCCATCCTAAGTCGCGAACCGTAATCATGACGCCCACCCCGTGCTTTCACGCATTTTTTCCGCAGCCGGTAACCGCATTTCACAATAAAACCCGTGGAATCGCCTTTCATCGGCAAATCCACGGGCCTGCCTTCACATGATATTAATGTATCACTCCCCCGCCTTAATACCGAGGTTGCCCAAACGTACCAGCGGCGGATAGGCCTGACGAACGGCGGTGAACAGCGCGAAGCCCACAATCAGACCCACCGCCATCTGGAAGGAGTTGCCCGCGATCTCACCCAACGCCGGGCCAAATCCGGAAAGGATTCCGCCTGCGATGAAATAGCCGAACACCTTCCATACGCCTGCGATCACCGAACCGATGATGATGTTCGCCGGATTGAACTTCTTGACGAGCAGGCCCACGAGCACGGCCTGCAGGCCATCGATGACGAACGTGAAGATGGCCCACTGTGGATAACCGGAAATCAGATCGCTCAACGCCGGGCCAAGACCTCCGATAATGCCGCCCACCCATGGTCCGAACGCATACGCGCTGAAATAGATCATGGTGTCGGACAGGTTGAGGTAGCCACGGATCGGGGTCGGGATCTTCACGAGCATGGTCAACACCGTGGTGACCGCGGTCATAATGGCGATCAGCGGAATGGTGTTGACCTGCAACGCCTTTTTGATATCGTTCTTGACTTCTTGAGCCATAATCGCCTCTCTCTTCTCTCTTTACGTAATCCGCAATATCATTACCACTATTTATCTTTTTGAAAGAAATCTGAACTTCTTTCTTTCAAAAGATAGAATTTAGATATTACTTTTCGTAACAATCGCAGATTCTATACCATCTGCGCTACATTACGATGACAACGTCCGCGAATATGGCGAAACGGTTTGTGGCACCAACCTTCTCTTCGGTGCCACAAACCGTTTCATTTGCTCAGGATGGCGTTATTCCGCCGATCCGATACGCCTCACTTGGCGAGACCGGATTCGCGCAGAGCCGCGAAACCGCCCTTGAGATCGTCGAGGATGTCTTCGATGTTCTCGGTGCCGATGGACAGACGGATCGTGCCCTGGTGGATGCCCTGGTCCTCAAGCTCCTCCAGCGTCTCCTGAGAGTGCGTGGTGGAGGCCGGGTGGATCACGAGGCTCTTGGCGTCGGCCACGTTGGCCAACAGGCTGAACAGGTGCAGGTTGTCGATGAACACGCGTGCCGCGTCCTTGCCGCCCTTGATGTCGAAGGTGAAGATGGAGCCGCCGCCGTTCGGGAAGTACTTCTTGTACAGCTCGTTGTCCTTGCGGCCTTCGATGGACGGGTGGGAGATGGATTCGACTTCCGGAACGGTCTTCAGGTAGTCGATGACCTTCAGCGCGTTCTCGACATGGCGCTCGACGCGAAGCGACAGGGTTTCGGTGCCCTGCAGCAGCAAGAAGGCCGAGAACGGAGACAGGGTTGCGCCGGTGTCGCGCAGCAGGATGGCGCGGATGCGGGTCACGAACGCGGAACCGCCCAGAGCCTCGTAGAAGTTCAGACCGTGGTACGACGGATCCGGCTCGGTCAGGGTCGGGAACTTGCCCGGCACTTCGGCCCAGTTGAAGTTGCCGCCTTCCACAATCACGCCGCCGAGGGTGGTGCCGTGGCCACCGATGAACTTGGTGGCGGATTCGACCACGACGTCAGCACCGTGCTCCAGCGGGCGGAACAGGTACGGGGTGGCGAAAGTGTTGTCGACGATCACCGGCAGATGATGCTTGTGTGCGATGGCGGTGATGGCTTCGAAATCCGGCAGGTCGGCGTTCGGGTTGCCGAAGGTCTCGAAGTAGACGAGCTTGGTGTTCTCCTGGATGGCATCCTCGAACTCCTGCGGGTTCTCAGCGGAGACGAAGGTGGTGGTGATGCCGTCACGCGGCAGGGTGTGGCGCAGCAGGTTGAAGGTGCCGCCGTAGATGTTCTTGGCAGCCACGATGTGGTCGCCGGACTGGGTGATGTTGCGCACGGCGTATTCGACCGCGGCGGCGCCGGAAGCGACTGCCAAACCAGCGGCGCCACCTTCAAGGGCTGCGATGCGGTCTTCGAACACGCCCTGGGTGGAGTTGGTCAGGCGGCCGTAGATGTTGCCCGGATCGGCCAGACCAAAACGCGCCTCGGCGTGATCAAAGTTATGGAACACGTAGCTGGTGGTCTGGTAGATCGGCACCGCGCGGGAATCGGTTGCCGGGTCGGCCTGCTCCTGGCCGACGTGAAGCTGCAGGGTTTCGAAGCGGTAGTTCTTGGAATCTGCCATGGTTTCTGCTCCTTGTGGGGAAGTGGTTCGTTGCTTGTCTTGCTGACCACCCGCCTTGCCGTGTGTGGCGGTTGGTCAGGTGTTGGTAGCGACAATAATCCGACGTCGCTTCGCAATGCAAACCGAGCGTTATCGCACTTGCCTATATCCCCTTATAAACCGTTGCAATCATTGCCATCCAGGCTTTGCAAAACTACTCTGGTAGCCATCAAAAAACTTGCGACACGCCAGCAAACGGCATCATGGTGACCCGCCGTACGAGGCGATGGGGCGGTGAAGTCAGGCAAGCGGCTAAAGTCATGGTCAGGCAATCGCAAGAGAGGGTTCCCATGAATGATGTGATTCTGTTCGACCGTGACCCACGGTACATTCCACGTGTGGCCGCGGTGCACGACATGTGCGGTTACGGCAAGTGCTCGCTGACGGCGGCCATTCCGATTCTGTCGGCGGCCGGATGCGACGTATGCCCCGTACCGACGGCGCTGTTTTCGGCGCATACGCGCTACAGCGTGTTCACGTTCCACGATACGACCGAAATTTTGGACGGCTATCTGGATGCGTGGCGCAAGGAGAACGTCGATTTGGACGGCGTGTATTCCGGTTTCCTCGGTTCCGCCGAACAAGTCGCGATTATCAAACGTCTGTATGCGGATTACCCGCACGCCTTGCGTTTGGTGGATCCGGTGATGGGAGACGGCGGCGAGATCTACGCCACATACACGCCGGAATTATGCGAGGCGATGGGCACGCTGGTGGATGGCGCCGACGTGCTGATGCCGAATTTGACGGAAGCGTCCATGCTGACGGGACGCACCTACCCGGGGCAGAACATCGACAACGCGGAAGTGAACGGCATTATTGACGCGCTGCTTGCCTTGGGAGCGAAAAACGTGGTGCTCAAAGGCGTTGACCGTCAGGATGGCATCATTCGCAACTATGTGGCATCGGCCACTTCCGGCGCATCCGGCAAGCAAGAGCTTGCGCACGACAAGCTGCCGTTCATGACACATGGCACCGGCGACGCCTTCGCATCCGCATTATGCGGTGCGGTGATGGCCGGCAGACCTCTGGCTGAATCGGCGCATATCGCCGGCGAATTCGTACGCCATGCCATGGAAAGCACGCAATTCCAGCCGAACCACACTGAGCGCGGTGTGAGCTTCGAGCTGAACCTTGACGAGTTGACGTGTCTGGTTCGCCGCTGAACATTCCAACCATATGCGGTTTCGGGCTCTCCATGGCCGCTCGCCTTGTGGAGCAATGTGGATAACGGCAAGTTATCCACCAACTATCCCAAACACGCCCGAAACCGCATCCTCTATCCACATTCGCCGTTCGCCCTTGCTTCGCGCCGGTCCTTTCTGCTGGACTTGAATCATGAACGGCAACACAACACATAACGTTCCGAACGCAACGCAGCGCTCGGAACAGCTTCTTGATTCCATCGCACGGCGACTGCATGATGGCACGCTGTGCGCACGGCAGGTCGGCGAACTCGGCGAACAGTATGCGGCCGCATGGCTGGAAAGCCAAGGCTGGCAGACGCTCGACCGCAATTGGCACTGCCGGTATGGCGAACTTGACGTCGTCTCACGCGACGATACGGGAATCATCGTCTTCGTCGAAGTCAAAACCAGGCGGACGCTCCGCTATGGCACTCCGCAGGAAGCCGTGACGTCATCCAAGCAGATCAACCTGCGCCACGCGGCCGTGCAATGGCTGTCGGACAGCGACCATCGCACGCCGCATAACGGCGTGCGCTTCGACGTCGTCACCGTCATCGTCCGTGATGGCAAACCGCTTGTCCACCATATCGAAGGAGCGTTCTGATGGCTATCGGCAGCGCGCTTTCCGTGGGTCTCATCGGCCTGAAAGCCTTCATCATCCAAATCCAGGCGTTCGTATCTCCGGGACTCCCCTACTTTTCCATCATCGGACTTCCCGACACCTCGCTTTCCGAAGCGAGGGAACGTGTCAAATCCGCATGTCAGGCCAGCGGTGCCAAATGGCCGGAAACACGGGTTACGGTCAATCTTTCGCCGGCGTCCATGCCCAAACGCGGATCCTCACACGATCTGGCGATCGCAGCGAGCGTGCTTAGCGCATCCGGAACGATACCGCATGACTGCTTGAACGACACCGTCGTGCTCGGAGAGGTGAATCTCGATGGCACGGTACTGCCCATCAACGGTCTGCTGCCGATTCTGCTGCATGCACGCGATCAAGGCGTATGCAAGGTGATCGTACCGCATGCCAATTTGGACGAGGCGGCCCTTGTGCCCGACGTCGACGCCATTGGAATACGTCACGTCGGCGAACTGATCGAACTGATGGGAGGCACCGCGAACTATACGATACCCGATATGATCCGAGACGTGGATGCCAACGACGGCGCCATGTCGGTATGTCCTCCTCCCGGAGATATGAACGAAGTCATGGGGCAGGAAACGGCCAAATGGGCGTTGGAAGTGGCGGCTGCCGGCGGCCATCATCTGATGATGACCGGTCCTCCCGGCACCGGAAAAACCATGCTCGCCTCGCGCATTCCCGGCATTATGAGTCCGCTCAGCGAATCGGAACAACTGGAAGTCGCATCGATCCGCTCCCTATGCGGCACATTGCCCAGCTATGGCATCAGCGATGTTCCGCCATTCGAAGCGCCGCACCATACCGCATCCACCGCATCCTTGGTCGGCGGCGGCGCGGGATTGGCTCAACCAGGCGCGATCACGCGGGCGCATCGGGGCATCCTATTCATGGACGAGGCGCCCGAATTCTCGGCACGCACCCTGCAAACCTTGCGCGAACCATTGGAATCCGGGTATGTGGCGATATCCCGCGCGAAAGGCACCACCTACTATCCGGCACGATTCCAACTGATCATGGCGGCCAATCCTTGCCCCTGCGGCTACGCATACGGCAACGGCGAGCGCTGCACGTGCAGGGAAAAAGACCGTATCAAGTACTTCAGCCGCCTGTCGGGGCCGATCCTCGACCGCATCGACATTCAGATCGAAGTGCCTCCTGTGGAACGCATCAACCCAGGCACGGTTCCTTCCGGCGAATCCAGCCACGCCATCCGCCTGCGGGTCATGGTGGCAAGGCAAACGGCACAGGAACGTTTCCGGGAATTCGGATGGGTCTGCAATGCGCAAGCCACCGGAACATGGCTTCGCGCCAACACGTCCACAAAAGCCATCGAGCTCGTGAACCATGCGTTGGCCAGCGAACGGCTCAGCCTCAGAGGGGCGGACCGAGCCATGCGACTCGCATGGACGCTATCCGACCTGTCAGGCAAAACCTCTCCCGGACCGGAAGAGATGATGCAAGGAATCTCCATGAGAACGAGGTTGACATGAACGAGAACACAACCGCCGATACGAGCGTCAACGCAACCGCCATCGACGATGAGACCCTGTCACGCGCGGTGCTCACCTATTGTCTGGACAGCGCCGATGCGATGATGTACGCGCTGGTCAAAGGCATCGGATCAGCCACGCATACCTTGCAACTGCTTGCCGACAGCGGTCCGGGCAATCATGAAAGCGTGGCCACGGCAGCCTATAAAACCTTGGACGCGGCGCTCATCAACGGCATTACACGTTGGGGACGCACCATCAATGCTCGAGGTATGGCCTCCTTCCACGGCGCAATGGTCTCGTGGCAGCATCGCCTGACCACATTGCCCAGCACCGACCCCGAGGAGCTCAAAACGTGGTTCACCGCAAACGGCACGCAGTGGATCGTCGCGCCGCATCACCCCTACTGGCCTTCGCAGCTTGCCGACCTCACCATACACACGGACTGGGCCGCGCCATTATGCCTATGGGGGAAAGGTGACCCCCAAGCGTTGGTGTCATGCTCCGAACCGGTCGGTGTCGTCGGATCACGCGGCGTAAGCGAGTACGGAAGGCAAAGCGCACACGAGCTCGCCAAACAAGCGGCCCGAGCAGGCCATCTCATAGTGTCAGGAGGCGCTCTGGGCACCGATGCGGCCGCCCACTGGGGAGCCATCCAAGCCATGGACGAGATCGGAACGCCCCTCGCAGGACGCACCGTCGCGGTATTCGCCGGAGGACTCAACTATATCGGTCCGAAAAGCAACGAGCGCCTCTTCGAAACCATCATCAACCATTCCGGCGCGCTCATCTCGGAACTCTGCCCCGGAACCGTTCCGGAAGCCAGACGATTCCTTATCAGGAACCGCCTGATAGCGGCGCTATCATCCACCCTCATCGTAGCCCAGGCACGCGCACGCTCCGGCGCGCTTAACACCGCAGGATGGGCCAACGAACTCAACCGCCGTGTATTCGCCGTGCCAGGAGATGTAACCATGCCTCACAACACAGGATGCAACCGACTCATACAAGAAGGCCAAGCCTCCATCATCTGCTCGCTGACCGATATCGACGAATTCTGCCACGCAGCGCATCGCCCGCAATCAGCCGACGCGGCAGACAACGACGACGAACCGTCGGAAGAGTCAACCGACACCAGTCTGTCGCAACCAACCAACGCCACTGCAGCCATACTCAAAGCCATACGAACATGCAGCGCGAAATACGGCCACGTCTCCACTGACGGTCTACTCGCCATCCTGGCCGAAAGCAATCCCGGAGAATACTCAATCTCACGAATCAGCATGGAGCTGGGATTAATGGAACTCAACGGACTTATCTGCACACAGCATGGCAACATCACCATCACCGACGCAAGCGCCACATGACATCACGCCCAACAACGCCACCGCCAAGCCTGCACAGATCAACGGAATCCATCGAAAACATACGCATCAGACACGCATAACCACGCATGCAGCGGCAAACCCGCCAACCGGCAAACCGCAATGAGGTCACACCTTGTGCGAAAATCGTTGCTATGAGTCCGAAGCATGTTGAAGATATGTATGATGCAGTAATCGTCGGCGCAGGCGCGGCAGGCCTGTCCGCAGCATTGGGAATGCTGCGAAGCGAACAAATGCAAGCCCTGAAGGAAGCCGGCATCGAGCCGAACATCCTGGTGATCTCCAAACTCCAGCCGTTGCGCTCGCACACCGGTTCCGCGGAAGGCGGCATTGCGGCCAGCCTCGGCAACGTCGAAAAAGACGACTGGCACTGGCACTACTTCGACACGGTCAAAGGCGGCGATTGGCTCGTCGACCAGGACGCGGCCGAACTGCTCGCCAAAGAGGCGTCGGAAACCGTAATCGATCTGGAACATGACGGTGTGGCGTTCTCCCGTACTGAGGACGGCCATATCGCACAACGACGTTTTGGCGGACATACCAAGGATTTCGGCAAGGAACCGGTTCGCCGCGCCGCCTATGCGGCCGACCGCATCGGCCATCAGATCCTCTTCTCCTTGTGGCAGCAATGCGTGGCCGAAGGCGTGGAATTCGCCGAGGAATGGTACGTGACCGATCTGGTAATCACCGAAGACGGATCCAAAGTCGAAGGCGTAGTGGCATTTGACACGCATAAGGGCCAAACGCACGCCATCCACGCACGCAACGTGCTTCTGGCCACCGGAGGCGCAGGCCGCCTATTCCACACCACCTCCAATTCATGGGATCTGACCGGCGACGGCATGGCTCTCGCACTGCAAGCGGGACTGCAGCTTGAAGACAGCGAATTCGTGCAATTCCACCCGACTGGTCTGGCGCATACCGGCATTCTGCTGTCTGAAGCGGCACGAGCGGAAGGCGGCGTGCTTCGCAATGCCGATGGCGAGGCATTCATGGAAAAGTATGCTCCCGGCCATGCCGATTTGGCTGCACGAGATGTGGTGAGCCGTTCCATTATGGCTGAAATCGATGCCGGCCACGGCGTGGCGGATCCGAAGGACCCCGAAGGGCCAAAGGATTGCGTGTGGCTTGATATGACCGGTATTGATGCCGACCATATGCATGAGGTACTGCCGCAGGTGGTGGAAACCATCGAAAAATATGCGGATCTTGATCCGACACACGATTTCGTGCCGGTTAAGCCTACCGCGCATTACACCATGGGTGGCATTCCGATCACCACCGACGGCGAAGTCTACCGTTGGCAGAACGACGAACGAAATGTCGTCGAAGGCCTGTTCGCTGCCGGCGAATGCGCATGCGTGTCCGTGCACGGCGCAAACCGTCTCGGCGGCAATTCCCTACTGGATGCATGCCTGTTCGGCACCCGCTCCGGCAAGGCGCTGGCGGAACGCATTTCCAGCGCTCCAGTGAACGATCCCATGGCTGAATCCGACGCCGACAATGGTTCGGATGCGGTCCAGCAGGCCGCTGACACCCGTTCCAACGAACTCAAGGATCTGCTGGTGCAGCTTCCGGAAGACGAGGAGCATGCAGCCGACAATCCTTACCAGCTGATGGCCGATCTGGGTACCGTCATGGAACGCGCTGTCGCCGTGCGTTGCGACGAGCAGGGTATCGAACAGGCGCTAACGGCATTGCATGATGAGTTTGCGCCCCGTGCCGAAGCCCTGCACGCGCATTCCGACTCCCCCACGTTCAACCAGGAGATCACCGCCATTTGGGAGGTCCGCCACCTTCTGGAACTCGGCAAGGCCGTACTCACCTCATCCGATGCGCGTCACGAATCCCGTGGCTCGCTGAAGCGTCTTGATTTTCCGGAACGCGACGATGAGCATTTCCTGGCCCATTCCATGGTGAATGCCTCCGGCCAGATTTCCTGGCAGCCGGTGCACATTGTGAATATGCCGCCAAAAGCCCGCGAATACTGATTCCGCTGGGCACGGCGTATGGCAGACTAGTTGACGGTTTTATTGGAAAGGCGGGTACATGAGCGGTATGGAAAACGGCGTGAATACGGTGACATTGCGGGTGAATAGGTTTGCCCCGCGCGCCGAGCGTGCCCGCGACCGCGAACGTGGCGGCTCTCCGTTCGCCAGAAAAAGCTCTCCGTTTGGGGATTCCGGCACGTCGGCGCGCCGCCGCCCGCGCGGCAAGCAGTGGTTGCAGGATTACACGTTGAACGTGCGTCCGGAAGACACGGTGCTTGATTGCCTGTTGAAGATCAAACGCACCATCGATCCGACGCTGGCATTCCGCTATTCGTGCGGACATGGCATGTGCGGTTCCGATGCGGTGTCCATCAACGGCACCCCCACCCTGCTGTGCACCGCGTCCGTCAAGGATTGGGCCAAACCGTCGAATCCGACATTGGTCGACGATGAAGGATTCCGACACACCGGAGATGTTTCCGACATTCAGGAAAATGCGGTCGGCGCAGGGGATCTTGGCGTCATCGAGCTCGCTCCCCTGCCGGGTTTCCCGGTGCAGCGCGATTTGATTGCCGATATCGATCAGATGCTCAACCAAATCAGAAAACTCAAGCCCTATCTGCAGGCGCGTGGAGAACTCGCCACCACTGCGGACGGCAAGATCAACGCTTTCGAATATCTGCAGAATCCCCAGCAGCTTGCCAAGTATGAGCTTCTCAGCAACTGCATCGCCTGTGGCACTTGCGAAGGCAGCTGCCCTGTGTATGCGGGCGGCGAAGCGTTCATCGGACCTGCAGCTCTTATCGCGGCGTCTCGTTTCATCAACGATTCCCGCGACGGTCAGGCGAACGCACGCATGGATGCCATTGATTCCGCCGATGGCATCGCCGCATGCCAGTCGGTCCGCGCATGTACCCGCGAATGCCCGCGTGGCATTGACGTCGGCGAGGAAATCTGGCAGCTGATCGCCCAAGTCAAGGAACGCTGAACCCATGGATAGAACGTCATATACCAATCTCGCCAAGTCATGGGAATACGTTGAGGACCATGCGTTCTCCCGCCAGTCAACCGACTTGAATGCTATTCGCACCCATGCTGAAGAAGCAGGCATTCCGCAGGGTTCAGCAGCCCAAGCCGAGCTGTTGCGCATGCTCGTGCATATGGTGAATGCGACATCGGTGATTGCCGTCGGCACCGGTTCCGTGGTGGAAACGTTGCAGCTGGTCAACGGTTTGGATAATTCCGGTCAGCTTACGGCGGTTGATTCCTCTTCCCAGGGTATTGCGCTGATTCGTACGTTGTTTAATCGGCTTTCCGACGAGACACAGACCACGCTTCGCGCCGTCAACGCTCCCGTCGACGTGTTTTTGCCACGTCTGAATGCAGAAAACTACGATTTGATTGTAGTTGCCGGCGACGCGGAAAATTACGGCGCTTCCTTCGAGCAGGCTCCCCGCCTGTTGAAGAAGCATGGCGTAATCGTGTTCACCGATATTCTTGCTTTTGATTCAGCCACGTCCGCAGGCGGCGTTTTGAATCCCGCCAATCGTGACGCCAAATCCATTGCCATGCGTGGTTTGCTGGAAACCGTGGAATCCGATGAGCGTTTCGTCACTGCGCTCACCCCGACAGGTACAGGTTTGCTCGTGGCCGTCAAGCGCTAGAGTATGCCGTTCCCAACGGCTTACTGGCTTTCCCTACTTTTTTGCAAAAGCCGACGCTCATCATGTAATGGGCGTCGGCTTTTGCTACGTTCTGGCATATGCGCAGGATCGCTCTATGTCAGAACACCGTTATTTGGTCTTTGGACGCGCGTCGATCATCTGGCTGACCACAACAGTGCCGTCTTCCAACACGGATTCCACTTCCCCAGCAGCATCCTCGTCAGCAGTATGATGCTTATGCTTCGAGGATGCGGCAGCGGCAAGCTCAAACTTCTTGGATTGGCGGCTCAGCAGAATGCCGGAAATCACCGCCGCGACTATGGAACCGACCAACACACCGAAACGTGCTTCAGCAGACAGTTCGGCATCCTGATATGCAAGCGAGGAAATCAGGAAAGATACGGTAAAGCCGATGCCACATGCGCAGGCCGCGGGGAACATGTCGCGCACACGCAATCCCTTAGCCATTTTCAATCCGGCCACATGCGTGGAAAGCCATGCCGTGATCATAATGCCCAACGGCTTGCCGACCACCAGAGCCACCATAACGGCAACGACGACCGGCGAAATGAACAGGGCCAACGTCAACGATTCAAAATGCACACCAGTGGCGAACAAGGCGAAAATCGGCAGAGCCAGCAACGCGGAAAACGGCTGCAGCTTGTCCGCATAGCGTTCGGCGCGTGGGGTTTTCTCTCCGAAACGCTCATGAGCCGGCGTGAGCAATCCAACAAGCACGCCAGCCAAAGTAGGATGCACACCAGCTTCGAACATCATCACCCAAGCCAGAATGCCGACAATGGCCACGGCAAGCCATGGCACTTTGCGCATACGCACCAGAAAATACCATACGACAGCGCATACGGCGATGCCGACGAACCAGTACCATGCGTTCACCGAAGAGAAGAACACCGCGATCAGAATAATGGCCAGCAGATCGTCCACTGTGGCAAGCGTCATCAGGAACGCGCGAATGGAGCCCGGCAGCGCTTTGGCGAACAAAGCAAGCACAGCCAAAGAGAACGCGATATCAGTGGCCGTAGGAACCGCCCAACCATGAGACATCTCACCAAAGGTGAAACTCGTTCCCGAAGCGATGACCAACGGATCGGATCCGAAACCGGAGAACAGGAACAATACCAGCAGGAACAACACCGGAGGAGCCATCATACCGCCCACAGCGCACAGCATCGGCACTGCAGCAGCCTTGGGGTTCGATAGCGAACCTGTGGCGAGTTCCTGTTTCAATTCCAGTCCGACAGTCAGGAAGAACACCGTCAGCAGACCATCCTGCACCCAGTGTCCCAATCCCATATCGATATTGGTGTAGGGAATGGCGATGCGGAAATTCTCCAACTCTTCGAACGCATGCGCCGTGAACGGCAGATTGGCAAGCAACAGACCTGCGAGAGCGAAGCCAAGCATAATCAGACCAGATATGCGGTCGGAAGCGGCTATGTATCGTATTTTCGCCCAGAGTCCCTGCTTACGTTCGGTCATTGCTCTCCCGTCTGTTGCCGCGAGTATCCACGGCCCGCCATTCACTTAAGAAAAGCGTCTGCGGCATTGGCACGCGCAGACGCTTCAATAGCGGTTCCAGTGTACCGAAAGGTATCGGCGTTTATGTTTCCAAACCGTCTTTTTCACTGGTGTTTACGGTTTTATTCGGCATGACGGCTTTTCTTGTACCACACCGTTCGCTCGGAGAGAAACCGAACGTATCTCGACAACAGCCGCTTTACATAAGCATTCTGGTAGGTTTGCGAATCGCATTGATTCGAACACTATTCACGGCAGCGCCGCCGTTACTTCCAGAAAAAAGAAAGCCTCCTCCGCATTTCGCGAAGGAGGTTCATGTGCGCGAGACAGGATTCGAACCTGCGACCTGCTGATCCGTAGTCAGCTGCTCTAATCCGCTGGGCTACTCGCGCAACGTTGCTTGTTTTCGGCAACTCGAATAAGATACACCCAAATGCCCTTGAAGCAAAATCTCGGCGTGTCGCGCCTGTTTTCGCGGATTTCGCACCGGCATCCATACCTGCTTCAACCCTACGAAATCTGAACTCTCGCACATACGACGCGCAACACGCCGAATGCACTACGCGGCACGTCTGCGAGGAATCTCCTCCGTGGAAACCTTCAATAGTTTCGGAGTGCCGGAACCATTGACGGACGCCTCATCCACCACCACCTCCGATACGCCAGTCACGCTTGGTAGCTGGAACATCGTGTCCTCCAAGGTTTTTTCGATAATCGATCGAAGGCCTCGGGCGCCCGTGCCCCTGCGAATCGAAGTAGCCGCGATCTGCCGCACCGCCCCCTCGGTGAACGTCAACGTCACCCCGTCAATCGCAAACAACTTCTGATACTGCTTGACCAGCGCGTTCTCCGGTGCGACCAGAATGCGCGCCAAATCATCCTCCGTAAGCTCCTCAAGCACGCTCACCACCGGCAATCTACCGATGAATTCAGGCAATAAACCGAAATCGGCAAGATCGTCGGCCGAAGCCTGGGCAAGCAGCTCACGATTCGGCACCTCATGATCATGCCACGCGGCACCAAATCCGCTTTCACGAGCGCCCAAACGCTGCGCCACAATATCGGCAAGCCCGACAAACGCGCCGCCGCAGATAAACAGAATGTCACGAGTGTCGATCTGCACCGTCTCCATCTCACGATGCTTACGCGAGCCCTCCACCGGCACGGATGCCACAGTACCTTCCAGAATCTTCAGCAGAGCCTGCTGCACGCCCTCACCGGACACATCTCGCGTAATAGACGTGTTCTCGCCGCTCTTACGCGCTATCTTGTCGATTTCGTCAATATAGACGATGCCCTGCTGCGCTCGCGCCACATCGCCGTCAGCGGCCTGTATAAGCCGTTGCAGTACGGTTTCCACATCGTCGCCCACATACCCCGCTTCAGTGAGTGTGGTGGCGTCGACGATGACGAACGGCACATTCATGACCTTCGCCAGTGTCTGCGCAAGATACGTTTTGCCCACGCCGGTCGGCCCCAGCAGCAGGATATTCGATTTGGACACCTGCACGCCGGCCAGTGGATCGTCGCTCGCATGCGCCGCACGATCGCGCAATGCCGCGGATTCACGCATTTCCATATTGACGCGCTTGTAATGGTTGTATACGGCCACGGAAAGCGTTCTTTTAGCGGATTCCTGCCCGACCACGTAGTTGTCGAGATAGGCGCTGATCTGTGCGGGTTTCGGCAGCTGCAATGTGTTCAGCTGGGCGTCTTTGACACGTTCTTCGGAAATGATGTCGACGCACAGTTCGATGCATTCGTCGCAAATGGCCGCACCTGATCCGGTAACGAGCTTACGTACCTGATTTTCGGTTTTGCCGCAGAACGTGCATCGTGACACTTCATCGTTGTAGCTGACCACTCGTCCCATTCGCACCCCTTTGTTTGCCGTACCTGCCATTGAGCAATCGCCATCATGCAATCATCATTGAAGAACAGCATACCCCTGCCAACGCCCGGCAGGGGTATTGATTTGTGAAGATGCGACTTCAGATGGAACCTCGCATATGCGCCGTTCAGCTACGGTGTTCCAGCACTTCGTCGACAATGCCGTATTCCTTGGCCTCAGGTGCGGTCAGGAAGGTGTCGACCTCGATGTCTTTGCGAATCTTCTCCACATCGCGACCGGTATGCTTGGCCAGCGTGTTCTCAAGCCATTCACGCATACGCAGCATTTCCTTGGCTTGGATTTCGATTTCCGTCGCCTTGCCGAAGCCCTGATCGATGGCCGGCTGATGGATGAGCACGCGCGCGTTCGGCAGCATCAGACGCTTGCCCTTGGCTCCGGCGGCCAGCAGAATGGCGGCTGCGGAAGCGGCCTGTCCAAGGCATACGGTCTGCACATCCGGCTTGATGTACTGCATGGTGTCGTAGATGGCGGTCATAGCCGTCATGGAACCGCCCGGAGAGTTGATGTACATCATCACATCACGGTTCGGATCCTGGCTTTCGAGCACCAGGAGCTGAGCCATAATGTCGTCGGCGGAAGTGTCGTCGACCTGCACGCCCATGAAGATGATGCGGTCTTCGAACAAGCGGGTGTACGGATCCTGCCTTTTGAAACCGTACGGGGTCTTCTCTTCGAACTGCGGCAGAACATAACGGTTCTGCGGCGCGAAAGCGGCTTCGCGGGCTGCTGCAGCCTGGAAACCAACCACTCCGGTCGGTCCTGCGAGACGCTCTGCGCGGGCTACGAATCGGGATTCTTCGCTTGCCATGTTCACTCTCCCTTGGTGGCGTTCATCGTGTCGTGCGTGGAAACGAGCTTATCCACAAAACCGTATTCCAGCGCTTCCTGCGCGGTGAACCAGTGGTCGTACTCGTTGTCGCGGTAGATTTCCTCAACGGTATGGCCGGTCTGTTCGGCAGTCAGCTCGCTCATGGTCTTCTTCATGTCCATGATCAGTTCGGCGTTGATGCGCACGTCGGTGGCGGTGCCGCCGATGCCGCCGGACGGCTGGTGCATCAGCACACGGGCATGCGAGGTCAGGAATCGCTTGCCCTTGGTGCCGGAGCTCAGCAGGAACTGGCCCATGGATGCGCACATGCCCAAGCCGACGGTCGCCACGTCAGGCTCGATAAGCTGCATGGTGTCGTAAATGGCCATGCCTGCGGTGATGGAACCACCCGGGGAATTGATGTACAGCCAAATATCCTTCTTCGGATCTTCAGCTGCCAGCATCAGCATCTGTGCGCAGATGCGATTGGCCATTTCGTCCTTGACTTCCTCGCCCATCCAAATGATGCGGTCTTTCAGCAGACGGTTGAAAATCGGATCGGCGGGTCCGGCCGGCATATCTTCGCCGGCCATGACGGGCAGGGGTGCACTGAGGTTGCTCACCTTGTCTCCTTTTCCTATGTTCTCTATAGTTTCACAGCCTACCGCTTCGAAGCGACGGGTGGTGAAATTGCGCTCACAGTGGAGTCTTCACGCTAGAACAAACCTTACTTGACGATGGTGTTGTATTCGGGAACGCCCATATAGTTGTAGCTCACTTCCACGTTTTTGGCCGATGCCGCGGTTACGTTGGTATACCACAAAGGAATCACCGGCAAATCCTTCAGCAACACACGTTCGCTCTGCTGATACAGGCTCACGGCCTTGTCCAAATCGGTCTCCGCAGCCGCCTGGTCAATCAGCGCATCAAATTCGTCGCTCTTGTAATCACCGTTGTTCAAACCCTTGCCGTCCGCTGCCGATGAGTCGTATGCCTGCACCAGATAGCCTTCCGGATGCGGATAATCGGATTGCATGCCCGATTTGAATGCCGCGTCGATGGTGCGCTCCTGAATGGCGCTGCGCAGTTCCTTGGACGTGGCGAACGGATAGCTTTCCGCATCGATGCCAAGCGCGTTGCGAATGGAATTGGCCGCAGCCTCCACCCACTCCTTATCGGTGCCGTCTGCACTGTAGGCGATGCGGAACGTTCCGCTCCATGGCGAAATCGCATCCGCCTTCGCCCACAATTCCTTGGCTTTCGTCTCGTCATATGCGAGCACGCCATCCGTGTCGAGATCGGTGTCATATCCCTTGATCACCGGCGCAAGGAAATCGGTGGCGGGCGTTACCGTGCCACCGAAAATCGCATTGGCGATATTCTCACGGTCAATGGCATGCGCGATGGCTTGACGCCGATACTTGCCTTCCTCACCTTGGAAATGATCAAGATTCTGCGAAATCGTAAATGCTGAGAACGACGGTCCAGGCTTGCTGACGGCCGTGATGCTCTTTTCGTTCTGATAGGTTTTCAACGCGGAAGTCGGAATGGCATCAAGCACGTCAAGATTGTCTGCCAGCAGATCCGAATAGGCCGCGTCAAGGCTTTGATACACCTTGAAATCGATGCCGGCGTTCTTGACTTCGCGCGGCCCCTTGTAGGAGTCGTCTTTTTCAAGAATGATTTCTTCGCCGCTTTTGTACGCCTTCAGCTTGTACGGACCGTTGCCAATCGGCTTTTGCCCGTATTCCTTGGGATTCTTGATGACTTCGGATGGCATCGGCAGAAACGCGATATCTCCGATTTTGTACAGGAACGCCGAATTTGACGCTTTGAGCTTGACCTTCAGCGTAGTGTCGTCGACCACGGTAAGGCCTGACAATTGCGCGGTTTTGGAACCACTTGCATCCTGCAGCTCATCGTAGCCCTGAATATCTTCGAAAATGGAGGCTCCGACCTGTCCATTGGCAGCATTGGCCGCGAACGACCAGCTTTTCGCGTACGTGTCGGCGGTGATCTTCTCACCATTGGAGAACGCCAGATTCGGTTTAAGTGCGATGGTGTATTCGGAAGCGTCGTCATTCGGCGTGATCGATTCGGCCTCGACCAACGTCTCATTACCTTCCGCATCGAAAGTGACCAGGCCGTCATACAGCTGGCTGACGATTTTCCAACCGGCCATATCGCTGGTGTCACTTGGCAGCAAGCCATTCGATGGTTCCGTGATATTGACGCTGACCACCTTATCGGCACTGGTGACTTCCTGCTGGGAATCCTTCGCCTCCACGGATCCGCAGCCCGCAAGCAGCGCAACTATGGAAAGCGCCGCCGTAATCGGCTTGAGCAGACCGGTAGTGATGCCGCTATACGGGTGTTGTAGTCTCATTGCTGTCCTCTCAATAACACGGTAGAGACAGCATAGCAAGCCGATATTCCTTGACGGAACGCTTTCCTCACTTTACGCTACAGGCTTTTTCTATAGCCTGCTATTACGTTTCGCACCAATACGGAACGCCGCAATCAAGCAACAGATGGCAATGGCCACGATACCAATCATGGTAGCGAACGTCCAGCTGCCACCGACAGCCGTAGCGTGACGGAACGTGGTACCCCCCTCTTCGCCTGCGCCAGCCTGAGCCACCGACAGAATCGTGGAGAACAGCGCGGTGCCTGCCGCGCCGCCGAACTGCAGGCAGGTGTTGAACACGGCATTGCCGTCCGGCATGAACTGAGGTGCAATGTTACGCAACGCATTGGTCATGATATTGGAAAAACCAAGCGAATAACCAAATCCGAAAATGAAGTAGAAACCGGCAAGCGTGACGGGTGTCAGTCGCATGGAAAATACCAGCAGCAGAATCGGCCCACAAATCGCGGCGAAAAACGCGCCGAGAATCGGACGCACCGGTCCGAAACGGTCGTACAGCATACCTCCCACCGGTGCGAAAAACGCGCCGATCAGCGCACCCGGCAGCACCAACGCGCCGGACAGGAACGCGCTGGTTCCCAACGAAAGCTGCGCCACATTGGTGATCACATAACCGAAACCGATGCCGACGATCGGCAGCAGCATGTAGGCGATCAAATGCAACAACACCATCGGGTCACGCAGCCAGCCCAAACGGATCAGCGGCGAGAACGAACGCTTCGACGACCAGCCGAAAAACAGCAATGCCCCCAATCCAACGATCAGACTCACCACGGCGAACACTGCCGACACCGTGGCGCTGCCGCCGGAAACCGCGGCGCTGACGGCCACTCCAGCTTGGTTCAGGAACATCACCAATCCGCACAATGCAAGCACAATCGACACGAACTGCAACGAATTGAGACGCGCCTCTTCCGTCGGGCGATGCTGTTCGACGCATTTTAAACCGACCGGCAACGAGACCAGCAGAATGATCGGAATGACAATCACGAAAATCGCACGCCATGGCAGAATGCTCGACACCGCGCCACCAACGGTCGGACCAATTGCCGGAGCGACGGTAATGACCAGCGAACCGACGCCCATCAAACGACCGACTTTGCTCTTTGGCGACTGTTCAAGAATGATGTTGATCATCAACGGCGTGGCCACACCGGAACCCATGCCTTGAATCACACGGGCAATGAGAATGACCGGGAACGCATGACCGACGATCATAATGAGCGAGCCGAGCACGGCAAGCGCCACCGCGGCAAGGAACAACGTGCGATGCTTGAAACGACGGTTAAGATACGACGACAACGGCATGGTGGCGGCGACCACCAGCAGGTAGATGGTGGTGATCCACTGCACGGTTGCGGTGTCGACGTTGAATTCCCGCATGAGTTGCGGGAAAAGCACCGTCATCACGGTTTCGGTGAGAATGCCGATGAAGGCGAGGGAGCCGACCGCCACGATGGCTCCAATGAGCTTGCCGGGAATGCGTTCGTCTGAAATCGCCGCTTCCTGAGTTCCGGCGTTTGTCGTAATCGCCTGCGATTCAGTGGCTGCAGTTGTTGTAGTAATGTTCCGTTCTTCCATAATTCCTTATCCGCGCACTTTTTCCTACGGCCCTGTGCGATGCCGTCTATGATTCATTCGTATGAAAACCACTGTGTAGTGTAATGGAAGCCCTGACCTAGATGGGAACGGCATGCGTAAGGCTGGACGTACCATTTCGGCACGTCCAGCCTTACGCAAAGGGAATCAGAAACAAATGGTATGAACTGGAGCCGTTCCTCCTATTCTTTCTTGTTGAAGGCGGTGACCGCACGCTGCAGCACCACGAAGATCAGGATCATCAGGCCGACCACGATGGTGGTCCATTCGGCCGGCACGCCGAAGTCGGAGGTCAGCGGGTCGATGGTGGAACGGACCAGAGCGCCGATGACGGAACCGAGCACGTAGCCGAAGCCGCCGGGGACGATGGTGCCGCCGATGACCACGGAGGCCACAGCATCCAGTTCCCAGCCGACGCCGACCGTGTTGATGGAAGAGCGGATGTTGGCCGTGTACACGATGGAGGCGATGGAGGCCAGTGTGGCGGAGGTCAGGTAGATGACGTACTGCGTGCGCTTGACCGGCAAGCCCATGAGTTCCGCGGAGGAGCGCGAGCCGCCGATGGCGTAGATGGTGCGTCCGGTGCGTGTATGGTGCAGCAGGATGTACCCGAAGATAACCACGAGCGCCGCGACGATCACACCGACATTGATGTACAGATCTTGGGAGATCTTCGGATTGTCGATGATGGTGATCTTCTGCGAAATGAAATCGAAGTTGTTATTTTCGGGGAAGGTCTGCGCCTTGGTCGAAATGATGGATGCGATGCCTCGCGCCAGGAACATCGAAGCCAGCGACGCGATGAACGGCTGCATGTTGAATTCTTCGATCAGGGTGCCGGTCAATAGGCCGAACGCCACGCCGATGAGAATCATGACGACCATGGCGAGCGGAGCCGCGACGCCTGCGTTGGTGAGTTTCACACCGACGACCGCGGTGATGGCGACGATGGCGCCAACCGACAGATCGATGCCGCCAGTCAATACCGGAAGCGTCATAGCCACGGCCAGAATAATCAGGTAGGCATGGTCGATGAACAGGGACGACACGAATCCAAGACGCAGGTAGGTGCCGAACAGCGCCTGACCCATGATGATCATCAGAATGAAGATCACCACTGCCGCGATGGTTGGAATCATCTGAGCGTCAAGACGACGCCGAGTCGGTTTCACGGTCTTCTTGACCTGAGTAGCTGTTGCAGAAGTCATGCTGCCACCGCCTTAGTTTGCGTCTTCAGCGCGCACTTACGTTTTATTTCCGCGCCAAGGTTATGAATCTTCGGAGCCTGCATCACGCAGATCACGATCACCACGACGGCGAAGAATGCCGGTGTTGCGGCGGAATCGATACCGAGGGTGATGATGGTCTTGCGGATCATGGCGATGATCACCGCGCCAAGCGCGCTGCCAGCCAGGGAGAACTTGCCGCCAAGCAGCGAGGTTCCGCCGATAACGACTGCGAGGATGGCATACATTTCAAGATCCTGCCCGGTCTTGACCACGTCGACGCGCATCACGGATGCGGTGGCGAACAGGCCTGCCACGGCTGCCAGAAGACCGGAAATCGCGTATACGAGGAAGAGGATCTTCTTCGGCTTGATGCCGGTCATGCGGGAGGCTTCCGGATTGATGCCGACGGATTCGACCATCATGCCCATGGCCGTTTTGCGGCACAGCAGGCCAATCAGCGCGACAATGACCAATGCGATGACGAAATTGGCAGGAATGCCCAGAATGAAGCCGTTGGCCATCCATTTCAGCGGCGCGCCGCCTGCAACGGAGCTGGCATCAGTGTTCTGGCCGGAAGTGATGACCTTGGCCAATCCTCGACCTGCGAGCATCATGATCAGCGTGGTGATGAACGGCTGCAGTCCCAGAATGGAAACCAATGCGCCGTTGATGCAGCCGACACCGAGGCCGATGAGCAGTGCGAGGAAAATCGCCAGCCACACGTTAACGCCGGAAGTCAGCATCTGCATGGCCGCCGCACCGGCAACCGCCATAACGGAACCTACGGAAAGGTCGATGCCTGCAGTGGAGATCACCAATGTCATGCCGGTGGCGATCATGAGATAACGCGCCGATTCCTGCAGCATGGTGATCAGCGGTCCCGAAAGACCTCCGGTGTTCTTATTCCAGCTCAACGAGAGGAATTGGTGATCGGAGATGGTGCAGATGACGATCAGCACAATCAGTGCGACCACAGACCATGTGAGGTTTGACGACAGCAGCTTCTTGACGAGGGAATCGCCGTCCTGCTTTGTTTTCTTGTCGCTCATCATGCCTCCTTTCCTGTATTGACGTTCGTGTTCGCGATGGTTTGGACGATGGTTTCCTGGGAAACCGTGTTGTCATTGACGAGTTCGGCGATCTTGTGGCGATCCTTCAGCACTTCGATGTCGTCAGAAAGCCTGACCACCTCTTCCATTTCGGACGAGATGAACACCACACCCATGCCCTGAGCGGCAAGATCAAGCACCACCTGCTGGATTTCCGCCTTGGCGCCGATATCGATGCCTCGCGTCGGCTCGTCCAGAATGAGCAGGTCGGGATGCGTGGCCAGCCAACGTGCGATCAGCACCTTCTGCTGGTTGCCGCCGGACAGGTTCTTGATGAGCTTGTTCGGATCGTTCGGACGAACGTTCAGCTCCTTCATGTACTTGTCGACGATCTCGTCGGCTTCCTTCTTCGGAATCGGCTTGAACATGCCTCTCGTCGCCTGCAAGGCGATCAGAATGTTCTCGCGGACCGTCAGATCGCCAATAATGCCTTCGTCTCGACGGTTCTCCGTGGAGTATGCGATCTTGTTGCGCAATGCCGTGTACGGATCGGAGATACTGGTCTTCTTGCCTTTGAGCTCGTACGTACCGGAATCCGGCTTGTCCGCACCGTACAGCAGTCGGCCGAGTTCGGTTCGTCCGGATCCCAACAGGCCTGCGAAGCCGACAACCTGACCTGGGTAGATATCTAGGTCCGTAGGATTGATGGTGCCTTTCAGACCAAGCTGCTTGACGGAGACGATGGGCTGTTCACCTTCAGTCACATCACGATGCGCCTTCTTGGCGCCGATCTGGCTCAGCTCGTCCGCGCTCTTGCCGATCATCATGCCGATGAGCTCGTCACGCGGAGTGTCCTTGGTCATGACTTCTTTGATGAACTTACCGTTGCGGAGCACGGTCAGGCGATCGGTGATCTCGTAAATCTGGTCAAGGAAGTGGGACACGAACAGGATCGCCACACCCGAATCACGAATCTTGCGCATGATCTTGAACAGATCCTGCACTTCGTTGGCGTCAAGCGATGACGTCGGTTCGTCAAGAATCAGCACCTTGGCATCGATCACCATGGCTCGGGCGATGGCGACCAGCTGCTGCATGGCGATGGAAATGGAGCTCAACGGTGCTCTCGGATCAAGATGATCCAGACCCATCTGGGCGAGGAATTTCTTCGATTCCTCATAGGTTTTCTTCCAGTTGATGCCCAGCGTCCCTCGCACCTCATGACCAAGCATGACGTTTTCGCCGATGCTGAGATTGGTGCACAGGTTAACTTCCTGATACACGGTGGCGATGCCCGCGTTCTGCGCATCACCGGTACCGGTGAAGGTTTGCGGCTTGCCTTCCACTTCAATGGAACCCGCGTTGATCCTGTACACGCCGGTAAGCGCTTTGATCATCGTCGATTTTCCAGCGCCGTTCTCGCCCATGAGAGCGTGGACTTCACCTGGATACAGACGCAGGTCGACGCCGTCCAGGGCCTTGACGCCCGGGAACTCGATCGTGATACCTTTCATCACGACGATTGGTTGCTTATCTACCATGTCTTCGCCTTACGAAAATTGTTATCGTTTTGTGATATTTGCCCAAGATGGAACGAACGGTGCATCGCGCTATGCGGTGCACCGTTCTTGGGCTATGTGAAAAGGAGAGATGCTATTCGGAAAGTTATCTGATCGGATCAGTACGCACGGGTACCGGCATCCAGGGCTTCCTTGGCGCTGTCTGCATCGAAGGTCTTGGATTCGATCTCGATATCGGATTCAACAGACTTGCCATCCAGATAATCCTTGACGGCGTTGGCAGTTTCCTTACCGAAGATCGGGTTGTACTCGATGACGTAGGAAAGATCGCCGTCGACCAGAGACTGCAGAGCGGCCTTGGTGCCATCGATGGTGATGATCTTGACCTTGCCCTTCAGACCAGCGGCATCAACGGCCTGTGCCGCGCCGAGACCCATCTCATCGTTCTGGGCGAAGATGAACTGCGGATTGTCGGACTTGTACTTGTCGAGCAGACCTGCTGTCACGGTCTTTGCCTCATCGGTGGACCAGTTGGCGGACTGGGACTCAAGCACCTTGATATTGCTTGCTGCCTTGTTATCCCAACCGGTGCCACGATCGGTCACCACGGACAGGCCTGCCGGTCCTTCCAGAATGAAGCCGTTGGCGCCATCTGGGAAGCTCTTGTTGACGAATTCAGCGGCCTGCTCGCCGGCCCAGACATTGGACGGGCCGATGTGCGAGACGACTGCCTTCTTTGCCGCATCGCTCTTGATATCGATGTTGCGGTCGACGGTGAAGACCGGGATTTCAGCTTCCGCCGCGTTCTCCAAGCAGTCATCCCAACCGGAATCGTTGGTTGCGGATAGCACGATCGCGTCGACTTCGTCGTTGACGAACTTGTTGAATGCCTGAATCTGCTTCTGCTGATCGTTGTTCTGCGTCGGGGAGTACACCAGATCGAATCCGGCATCCTCGAATGCCTTCTTCAGATCGTTCTCGTTGGCCGTACGGAAGCCGCCTTCCGGACCGACTGCCACGAAACCGATGGTCTTCTTATCGCTCTTGCTGGAGCTGGAATCGCCATCGGAGCTGCCGCCACCGCAGGCCGCCATGCTGGCCATAGCTGCCGCCGAAGCACAAATCGCAATAGCTTTCTTCCAATTCTTCATGAAAACTCCTCCTCGAGTATTTCTATTGATGGGCTTCCTTGCCATCAGTGTTTTCAGTATCGTTCGAACAATCCAAGGTCTCAATCCATAGCAATAACGTTTCGATAACAAGTCAATAACGAAACGATAACAATGGCGGAATTACAACTTTTTCACTATTGCACAGATAACGACGTAACTTGGGAATCAGCAATCGTCCATGCACCATCCAACGATCCGTCGACCGTTCTCGCCACTCCGAGATGGTCGAGTACGACAAGCCTGCGATATGTGCCGACTTCTCCTGTGGCCATATCGACCGCACCATTGTCGGGTAGCGCCTGCCTCGTTTCAGGACCAGGCACCATCTGACGTCGTCCGATCTGCGCACGCCCTCGCTCGTATTGCGTGGCATAGAGAAAAGTGACGTCGTTATAGAACGTCATCATCGACACATTGGACTGTGTGGAAACCAAAGCGAACGCTTGGGACAGCCCAGCCACGGAGCCATCATGGTCCCGGCATATCCCGATGATGGCCACACCCGACTGCGCTCCCCCATCCGATTCGATGGAGAATGCGATACGGTCCCCCTCAGGGGAAAGCCTCATGGAATGGAGCGTTTGTGCTGATACGAGGCCGGGAACGTCAAGGGTGAGAACCGTGCCGGCATCATCGACCATGATGTGCTTGCCAGATGTGTCGATGCCCCAAATCTCGGAGTCGTTTCCTTTGCAGATGGTTTTCATCATGCGTCCTGAAAACATCAATGCATGGGTGGAACCGTCCTCTGCGAGCCTTTTCACATATCCGTCACGACCAAGCACGGCTCCGCCCTGTTCTGAGAAAACGAAGCTTCGCACGTCCGAAAGATCCGTTTGCGCCACACGAATGGCGCTGTAGGATTTCAACGACACGATATTGCCGACGCTCAACGTATACATGGGATTCAGCGGAGTCTGCGCATCAAGAGACGACGAATCATCGGCATGCGAATAGTCATGGTTTCCAGACATCACCTTGATTTCCGTCTCGGCGCTGCCGTCCCCCAACGATAGGCGAATCTGCCTGACCAAAATGCCACGTTCGGCATCCGTCATTCGTTCCATCGCCGATGAGAGACTCATTTCCATCACCGAATCGCGCATCTGCACACCGTCGGGCTGCAACACGATCCGCTTGGTATTGGTGTCGCTTACCGCGCCTTCCAGCCATGCCGCATTTCCGGCAAGCAGTTCCTGCACGGCGCGCGTCCGCCAATCCCTCCAGCAAAGCCAACGAACATCGGGGATCAGTTCTTTTTCGGAAGAGCCCAA
>ERZ791842.479-NODE-479-length-38049-cov-58.2962_pt1 | contig 38049 bp, 48 predicted proteins | sample MGYA00509944_ERZ791842 | MGnify/ENA primary metagenome ERZ791842 (study PRJEB30046, sample SAMN00715263) | human gut metagenome | study: EMG produced TPA metagenomics assembly of the A metagenome-wide association study of gut microbiota in type 2...
CATTGCTGAGTTCGATTGATGATGCTCTTTTGCCCATGCAAATGCCCTCCAAAATCTTTATAAGGACATTATAGCACAGGTTCTGAATATAGTCGAGTTATTAAAAGAATATTATACTAGAACATGTTGGCAAATGAAATTTTTTTGTATTTTTATTTAAAATAAATTCTCTTAATTCTTGCTCATTTAAGTTTGTCTGTGATTCTTCCACCGAAGATGACTCGTTTTGTTTCTCTTTTACGTATGAATCACCTGCTATCCAACTATCTCCTGTAGCATAATCAATTTCTATTCCGGGCTGCACATTATAGCAAAATACATTGAAACAAATTCCAGATCCTTCGTCTTCAACAGACCAAGCTTCTATTTCTACTCCTTGTGCAACAAGATCATTCCCATTAAATATCGGGGTTCACTAAGTATGACTCTTAAATCCTTTTTATGTGTTAAATTTGAGTTTTTTATCTGTAACATATTGGTTCCTCCTTTCGCCCGTGTGCAAAAGTAAAAAACGAGCCTTTTTTGCATACACAAAAAGACCCGCCAAATAAACCTTTATATATTCTCACAAATGAAAACAACGGAAATCTCTTGCGATAATCTAATTCAAGCGTACACAAAAACAAGCCTGTTTACCACAGGGCTTAAATCATATATGTCTTGCTCAAACCAAATTATCTGTTATACATCTCCTCACCTTTCACTTCATGTGCCTTTCTTTTTTCTGTTAATCATACTAGCACATTGTTACGTAATTGTATATAGTTTTTATTATCCACCTCATCCGATTTCCACGGCAATGGTATGGGATCCAATTCATCTAATAGAGCCGGTATCAGTTCTGTCATTTTGATATAGCGCTGGACCTGCTTTGCACTATCTCCACAAAGTTCTCCGATCACATCAATACTTCTCTTTCCCGTATTGTGGTCAACTTGACCACAATTCTTTCTGCCTGCTTTCTTTTTAATGGCATCATATTTCATCTTGTAGGCATATGCTTTTTCACTTGGTGTAATCTGCTCTCTCTGTAAATTAGAATCCACCATAGTTACTACAGCTTCATCATCCTGCATCATGCGGATAATCACAGGAATTTTCTTATACCCCAGTCTCTCCGCTGCATATTTCCTTCTGTGACCTGAAATGATTTCATAGTAACCTTCTTTCCTTGGCCGGACGATCAATGGATTAAGAACTCCATATTTCTTAATACTGTCCTGTAGTTCAATCATCTGACTGTCACCGATCACCTTGAATGGATGATTCGTAAAAGTTCTTAAACGTTCCATTTCAATTTCAACTACTTTTTCATCCGAATCTCTGATATCCGTCTTTTCTGTCAATGACACTTCCTCCCTTTTCCTGAACGAAAAAAATCGCCCAGACTAGAATTTTTAATCTAATCTGAGCGATACTTCGTCAGGCCTGTTTTCTTCAAGCAAGAAAACCATTTTTACATTCATTGACGACCTAAATCTTATCCTACACTTTAGTTATCTCCATTGGGTGCTTGGATAGATTTAGTTCTCGGTGCCCGTTTTGTCTTTTTGGTGCTCCAATTACTCATTTTTATAATTTTTCGGTGCTCGCAAGCACCATAAAATAAAAAAAGCAACAATGAATTTTCACGATCATTGTTGCAAAAAATCGATGTTCCCGGCGGGAATTGAACCCACAACTAGCGCTTAGGAGTTCGTCCTGGTACAGAAAACTGCTTATATCCTATGTCAATCAAAGTCATTCAAAGCCTTGATTTTACTGCTTTTTCTGTCAATTTCAGAAAAGATAAGAAAACCTGTTTTCATCTGAGAAATTACAGTTTGGGTGGAAAAATGGTGGATTTTCCACCATTAGGGTAAAGCCAACCTGTTCCTTCCTATTATAAATGATGACTACCATTACCTGACATTTTACAGTAATGATTATTTGGTTTTCTTATTAGATCTACATCTATTATACCGTGCTTGCGGTCAACTGTCGATAACAAATTGACCGCAAATGCATTATTTTTTCTTACGTTTACGCTGGGGACCACAAGACTTCTACACTTCAAATACTCGGAAATGTTTCTGAACTGATTCGTATTTTCCTGTTTCGTAATTTAGTATTTTCCATACTGGATTTAATTGCTCATCCGTTAATGGCACGACCTGGTTGTCTTTATCCAGCCATGCAAAAATTATTTGTTCTGATTCTATCCAGGTTAAGTTTTTATCTTTCTTTATATCATCAATATTGTCCTCATCATCAACGTTATACCAGAAAAGTGCATTTGATGGCGTCAATTTTAATCCCGATCCAAACAACCAGGAAACTTCATAGTCATCACAAGGACAAATATGCATCTCCTTCACATTGATAAATTTCAGCACCGCTCCTTCTTCATCCGTATCATATCGAAGATAGAGCATCAAATGATTCTTTTCAAAATCATATTCTATATGAGTAATTCTATAATCATGAAATTCTAAGAATATACCCAAGAATTCCTTGAAATACTCTTCATCTTTAATTACTTTATACCAGCCTTTTGTTTTCATAATATGTGTGTCCCTTTCATTATTTTACCAATTTCTCTATGCAATTCTCAATTTTATAGCAGTTCAGTTGTGGTAAGTTTTTCTTTGAAACATTGACACCATACTCTGGATTAGACTTTTTACCTTCATAGCCATGATAGACCAATGCCGTTTTTGATTTATCATTCCACGCATATGCCGGAATAACATACATTTCAGGATGTTCTCCATCTGTAAGTCGGATAAGCAATAAATATAGCGTTTTATCCGAAACATCAAATACTTCTTTTCTCATAAAGACATATCCTGTTGAATTTCTTATCGTTTTCACCTGGAACTTTAAAAATCCGCTCTTTGTCTCCGCCACAAAGTCAATACCATGATCATCTACTTCTGATGTATAAATGCTCATTCCATAAGAAGCCAATGTCATCTTTGCATAATATTCCCCAAATGTTCCCAGTTTCTGTCTATTTTGAAGTTCATCTCTTGACCAGTTCAAATTATACATATAATCCCTCCCACGGATCCTGTACGGCTGGAAATAATTCAAAAAATAAGGGGAGTCCCCGCTGGATCTCCCCTCGTCACAGTTCCTATACTTATCTTAATTAACTGAAAATTTTCTGTCAAACAGTTTCTATTTGATGTTGTATAAATAAAGTTGACACCTTATTCTCAAGGAATTCATGTATAATAAAAGAGAATAAGGAGGAACTCTCAATGTCACGAACCCAACGTAAATACGACCAGGAATATAAGATCCAGGCTGTCAAACTTGCCAAAGAAATCGGCGGTGCTAAGGCAGCCAAAGAATTAGGTATCCCAGAAGGAACCATCCACACATGGCTGAAAGCAGTTAGAGCAGGCACATTGGATATTGGCGACGGTGCACATACTCCGGAAAGCGCGATGAGTCTTGCTGAGGAGCTTGCCATGCTCCGCAAACGCGTTAAAGATCAGGACAAAGAAATCCGGCGTCTGAAAGAGGAAAATGAATTTCTCGAGGAAGCAAGCGCTTTTTTCGCAGCCAGCCGTCGGAAGTCAGCAAGAACCAAAGAATGATGTTCATTGCCATAAAAACGAAAGACGGCGTGATTAAGGGAAAACTCTCATTCTATTGCCGGATGCTTGGCGTCAGCCGCCAGGGTTTCTACAAATATCTTGCTATTAAAGATCGCCCTTGGAAATATCAGGATCTTGCTGATGCCATGAGAGTGATCCATGCTGAGGATGAATGCAATGATACCTATGGACGTATTCGCATGTACCAAGCACTGCTCCTTAAGAATCCGACGGGAATCAAGATCCCCAGTGAACGAACCGTTTACAGGGTTATGGATGAAATAGGACTTGTCCATCGGCCAAAGCGCAAGCCAAATGGCATTACCAAGGCTGATCGGGAAGCACGTAAGTCAGATGATCTTCTGAAGAGAGAGTTCAAGGCTGATAAGCCACTTGAAAAATGCGTAACTGATATCACAGAAATCAAGGCAAAAGATGGAAAACTGTATGTTTCAGCCATCTTCGACTGCTTTGATTCCAGCGTTCTGGGACTGGCAATGGAAACAAACATGAAGGCAACTCTGTGTGAGCATACACTGGATAATGCCTATCTGGCGCATCCTGATCTGTGAGGTGCCATTGTGCACTCCGACAGAGGAAGACAATATACCAGTGAAACCTACCGTCAGGCGCTTTCTAAATATGGCATTATACAAAGCATGAACAGTGATGGTGGCAGGTGCCACGATAATGCTCGATGTGAAAGCATGTGGGCCAGAATGAAAAGCGAGCTTCTCTATGACCGCTACAATACGGAAAGCCTGACCACGGATGAGCTGAGAGTTCTTATTTGGAGATATTTCATCAGTTACTGGAACAACAGGAGGATCTGCTCTGCCAACGGTGGGCTTCCTCCTATGATTAAGCGTCAGAGATACTACCAATCTCTGGGCCTGGCTGCATAGGAAATGATATCTTTGAGATAAATGTGTCAACCAATATTGACAATATCATAATTTTAAATGCCTTTATATGAACACTTAAAGTGCAGAAAAACAAGCAATTTCATAAATGTTATTATTTTGAGCGCAAATGTAAAGCAATGTTGATAGAAAAAATTGTTTATTTTATTTAAAATTGCTCTTAAAGGAGGACACAAAATGGAAATTGGAAATAAAATCAACCAATTAAGGAAACTTTCGGGAATGACACAAGAACAATTAGCAGAAAAACTTAACGTATCCAGACAGACTATTTCCAAATGGGAGTCAGATAGCACTTCCCCTGATTTAGAAAGTATCGTTAAAATAAGCAGAATTTTTCATGTGTCATTAGATGATTTGCTAAAGGAAGGAGAAGCAGGTGTGGCAAACAAAACTGATGAGCAAATAACTTTAGAAGATTTGATGAAAATAAATCTTCATAACAGAAAAATGACGCTGTTGCTAATTAGTGGTCTGATTTTTATTATGGTTAGCATATTAAATTTCGCCTATGTAATTGCGCTACAAAGCACAACACTTAGTACCCAGTATATGCTATACCGATATATCGTTACAGGACAATACGAAAATGCCCCTATTGATTATATGCGGTTAATGATACCGTCTATTATTGCGGCAGCAATCGGAGTGATATTGTTCATAAGTTATACCATTGAAAGAAGAAAAAAAGGAGACTGAAAATATGTATAAGGCAAAGATGTTTATTTCATATATGGCTTTATGTGTGTTAATCTTTTCTTTATGTGCATGTGGAGAAAAAGGTAGTGAAAACGCTGCTATTTATGGAGAAACCGTCGGAGGATTGGAAGATAATGAGCTTTTTGCAATTATTGATACAAATGCTTCTTTACCTGTTTTACTTGTTACCTCACAAGTATATAATGACGGTTTGGGAAATCAGGCAGCACTTAATTGTGATGTATATTATTTGATAGATAAAGAAGTTAAAAACATAGGAACAATAGAAAGTATGGGAACAGCATATCCTATCGCCTATGATGAAACAGGTATTTATGCTGCTTCCGGTCACGATATGCAGCGTTTTGAAATTGAAAAATCCGGTTCGCTCAGACTGGCAGAGGGGATTTATGAGCAATTTGACGAAAGTGGAAATGCTGCTTATACCATGAAAAAAGGAGAGGAAACAGATGTAATTACAGAAGAAGAATACTATGCAGCTTTTGAAAAATACAGCAATGCTACCATAGTAAATTTCTCTTATGGTGCATCGGACGCTGGCAAGGCAGAAGTGGTAACTAACAATGAGCTGGAACCCCGTCAAGGAAATATAGCAGAAGATGTCAATGTACTAGAAATTGTACAAGAGACAGCCTCGGAATTTGCAGTCAAAAAAATGGAAACTTCTTATTTTTGAAAGGCAGGACAATGAAATTTTTTATGCCGCTACTTTGGTAGAAAATGATTGTGCGCCGGAGATGATATTTTTACAAACGACTTACAGACAACACTTAAAGAATAGCAAACCCAGTCGAGCCAGTCAACGGCAAGATGAACGGCTCTTGCAGAGCCGCCGTTGACAGCCCCGCCCGGTTTTGCAGTTAGGCAGTCAAGGAGCGACAGCCTAAAGTGCTGCCGCCCCTTACTTTTATGATACAGCATCAACTTTGGAAGTATATCCTGATGCTGTATCAGAGGAACACAGTACACAAGTGAGTTATATCGTAAAGCAATCAGCAAATATGGCATTCTCCAAAGCATGAACAGTGCTGGCGGCAGATGCCACGACAATGCCAGATGCGAAAGCATGTGGGCAAGATTCAAAGAAGAATTACTTTATGGACGTTATGATACCACTTCAATGACAGTAGAACAGTTAAAAACACTCATCTGGAGATATTTCATCAGCTATTGGAATAACCGAAGAATCTGCTCTGCTAATGGTGGCTTACCTCCGATGATTAAGCGTCAACAATACTACGATTCATTACAGGAGGCAGCATAGGTCGAACATCCTTGAGAAAAAAGTGTAAACCAATATTGACAATATCAATTTTTTTAAGGCTTCGGAAAGCATTATCTTTATTCTATCACAAAATCTTCCCTATGCTCCCAAGAGTTTTTCAAACCATGTATCTACTGCAAAAATAAACTTATATACATCCTTTCGTTCTGCCAGCATTTCCTGTAATGATTTATGGTGCACATATTTCTCCACATACACCCAGCAGGCAATGCCACTAGCCTCTGTGATGATATCAGCGATTATCTTTTGCATACTCTGCTCTAAACCTACTATCTCTTCTTTGGAAACAATATCATAAAGATCTGGCTTCTGAAATTCACTGTCCCTGCAGTGCTCACTGATCTCATCCATCTCTGACTTTACTTTATTTCGCACGTCTTCCGGAAGTTTCATATATTCCCAAATAAATGAGACCACATCCGCTGATGTATCTTTTTTCATTGGCGGTAACTGTATGTAATCATTCTTTTTATCCATGTTCCCATTCTCCTACGAATTTTCTATCTTTTACTATTTTTGAGGATTATAAACCAAGTATGCAATGTCCCTGTTATTTTCCTGCTCATGATCAATATGAAGCCAGAAGTCATCGATTCCACATTTTATTATTGGTGATGATATCGGGTAAATATCCTCTGTCTCCATGTTCATGAGAACATCACAATGATACGTCCAGTCATTTTCATAACCGGTAGGCCAAAGTGCATCCGCAACTTTTTTGAGACAGTTCTGGCAGAGCTGTGCAGATAATCTCTCCGGATCTAAAACCGAGTTATCTCCATACGTCAATGTAGCTGTTGCAGTATGACGTACTGGATCACCTGCCACCATCCAGCTGCATTCATTTTCTCCATGTGTATTGATATTCGTGCTAAAGTCGTTCGGTTCTTCCACGATCTTTCCATTATCATCATATTCATATACATTGGTATCTGCAATGTTCCATGTATTCAGGCACACCAACGCAATGCATCCACTCTTTTTATAATAATCAAAAATTCCCGGACGATTGGAACCGCATAAAAAACAATTTTCCTTATCTATCGTTGAAACAAAGTCTTCCGTCTCTGCCTTTGAAACTTCTGTATACAACGTTTCCATCTCAGAACTAGAATTAACTGCCCCTGATGCACAGCCACATAACAGCAGACCGCTGATAAATATAGGTAAGAATTTTTGAATGATCATACTGCACCCCTGTTTATTCTTTTTGTCCGGGATAACTGAATAGTGAGGTACTATTCAGTGAATTACTATTTACAGCCTCATTATATATAATAGCCCTATAAAAGTAAAGGAGATGAGCCTGTGGATTACGGAAGATTAGAATTGAATATTGACCGCATTCTGAAAGAGAGAGGCATCTCCAAAAATCAGATATGCAAAGATTTAGATATACCAAGAACCAACTTTAACAGATACTGCAACAACAATTTCCATCGACTGGATGCCGGCCTGATCTGTAAATTATGCCACTACTTAGATATTGAAGTCGGTGAACTGATCACATACAAAAGGGCAGACTAAACACATCTGCCCACAATTTCGTTCTTAATCTATTGTTCTATATTATGATATCTTCATTGTCTTTGCAAGCGACGTAAACAATGCTATCATCTCTGGATTTTCCAATACCTTCGCCAACAGTTCTGCATCTATACCACCTGGTACACTGATGCTGTTATTCGGTACTGCTCCTGCCTGCCCATGCATATCCGGATTGAGGTTTTCCTTATTATAAAATGCTCTTTCCATCATCTGTGCATTCTTCTTTCGATCCTCATCCAGAATATGTCCATATACTTCTGTTACCATATCTGCCTGTGCATGTCCGGAATCTCCCTGAACGGCCTTGATATCTCCGCCGCTCAATTTGAGCTTATAGGTTACCGAAGTATGTCTCAGGCTGTGAAATACAACATCTGGCAGACCTTCCTCATCTATGATCTCCTGCATTTTGTCGCGAAGATGGCTTCCACCGATCGGCATTCCAAAAGAAGTTGCCAGCACCAGATTATAATCTTTGTATTCACTCCCTAATAATTCCCTGGTCTGATCCTGTTCTTTTTTGAGCTCCACCAGGCATTTTCCTACATGGCTTGGAATATATACTTTTCGGTTACTGGTCTCTGTCTTCGGCGTCTTCATAATGAGTACCGTTCTGTTATTCTTCTTTTTAGATGGAAATACGGTTATAACATCCTTATGCTCAAGTGCTTCCAGTGCCTCGATGCTGACACGCTCAATTATCTTATTGATGACGATGAAGCACCGGTTCTCCTCGATAGCTTCCTCTGATATCTCTACACAATCCCAGGTCAGTGCCAGAATTTCCCCCAGCCGGAGAGTTGCAGTAAATGCCAGGTGAAATGCTGCTTCCAGCCACTTTTCATCACACGCTTCGATTGCCTGCATCAAAGTTTCGGCATCCCAGATCTCACGTTTTTTCTTTGTCCTCTTTGGAAGTGTCGCATCTACGGCCGGATTCTTTTCCATGATTCCCCATTTTACCGCCTGCCGAAAACAGCTCCGAAGTATCTTATGTATCTCAAATACAGTATTCGGAGTAACATTTCCCTCGTTTTTCTTATTATTAGCACCCTGAACCGCTTTCATCTTCCCCAGGTCGCGATAATATTTCTCTACGAAATGATTATTTACATCACTTACCTTTGCCTGCCCAATGACTGGCAGAATATAATTGTTTATCAGCCCCACATTCGCACTGTATGTAGAGACTGCCCACTTTTCCCTTCCATATAATTTCACATACTCCGCCAGCAGTTCCTCGATCGTTGTACATTTTTCAATTTTAAATGTACCAGTATCCATCTGGTATTCTATTTCATGTTTGCGCTTTTCTGCATCCTTCTTCTTTCTGAATGTTTCTGATTTCTGGTGTACCTTGCCTTTATCATCTTTAACCTTATATACTACGCTGAATTTCCCATCCCGTTCCCTGATAAATGCCATAAATCACACCACCTTTCTATTTTCATCCACCCATTTGAGAAAAGGTATTCTCTCAATCCGCATAACATATCCTGCCGCCCTGCATGGGAACGTACCCTTCAAAGCCCATTTTGCGACCGTACTTTTTGACACTCCTGCAATTCTTGCCGCTTCTTCCTTTGATATATACTGCTTCTGACTAAAGAATTTACTGATCCCACTGCCAGATTCATTCTTCGCCTGTCTGATTTTATACTGGTCATGCAGATTCAGAAAATCCTGAAACCCTCTTCTGGAAATCCATCTTCTATTATCAAACATCCTCATTTCCAACAGATCTTTATATTTTCCCTTTCGGATGAGTGTAAGCAGTTCCTCATTGCTCATTTTAAGCATTGCCGCCGCTTCCCTGAAAAGAATGAATTTTTCTTCGATCTCTTCAATCGTAGCCGGACCGTCCACCTTATGGTATTCGTTTTGTTTCTCGTACCAGCTGTCAAAAATTTCTCTGGGGATTCGTTTCCTATAATTTACTGTGACCGTCGGAAGGCCTTTTCTGTTCCACAGGTCATAGATCGTCCCATCATATTCCCCAAGCATGTTTGCAACATCCCTGAAAGAATACGATGCAGCACAAAGCTGTGCTCCTGGTTTCTCACCCGTGACCTTCTTATGCTTTGTCTGATTCGCATACCACTTTTCAAAACTTGCAATATCAACACGCATGGTTCCGTTAATGAGTTCTGTTTTAAAGTAATTCTTGTGTACCAGCCAGTAGCTTTCCGTCTTTTTGATTCCCAGAAGTTTCCGCATTTCCGGTACTGACATGGTTCTTTTCATCTCATCAGCATTCATCATCTATTCCTCTGTCTGTCGATCCAGCCATTCATCAAAACTGTTCTTTGAAATACGATACTTATTTCCGATTTTAAACCACCGGAATTTCTTCTCCTGTAACAGGTCATATGCTGTCGGCCGGCTTATTCCAAGCATCGTCTGAATCTCTTTCACTGTATAGCATCTTTTCTCTGATCCCGGATCTACTGTTACTGTATCTGCCATATTTTCCTTCTTTCCGTGAATATATCACATTTTCGTCTATTCTCTTAGGATGTCTCTAAATCAGCCAATTCCACCCATTTTTTTGTCCATAAATCCTACCACCTGAGTTCTGATCCGGTTGCGGATATTATAGGTTTTCTGCTTTGCCGTCTCATATGCAATTCCTGACTGTGTTGCATATTCCATAAGGTTGATCTCCCCACGAAGATACTTTTCAAAAAAGTCCCGTTTGTCTCCCAGGATTGCAAGCTGTCCAGTAAAAAGCGCATAATCACTTCTCATGCTGCGGAGAACATACGCATCTTTCATGTATTCTTCCGCATGATCTACATCCTCCAGCACATCGCCAGAAAAATCGCAGTTGATCAATGCTTCTATAGTCATGACTTTTCTGATGGCTGCTGCCGCCGTAGGATCACTGATACTGCCGCCTCTCTGGACTCTCACTCCCAGATCGCCTTTTGCCGCTCTGTGGTTATAATCCTTTTCGCACTCGATCATATAGCGGAGTCCTTCCGTATATCCATCAATGATTCCCATAAAATCAGAATAATGCCGGAAAATGATATCCACCTTCTGCTTTGAATCTGCCTTTACATATTTTCTTATAAAATTTCTGTCGTCCATGAAAAATCTCCTATTCGTGATTATTCAAGGATTACTTGCGCTTTCTTCCTTACATCCATTATTCTATACGAACTCTAACTGTATTTCGTTCCCCAAAGAATAGACTTCTGTATATTCCCAATAGACTTTTCTATCTATTATTTAATCATGGCCAATGCCTTAAGCTGCATCAGTGCGATCTCCGTCAGACCACTTTTTTCAATCTCTTTTAGCACTGTCACCACTCTGGCATCCACTTCCGTTTCTTTATTTCCTTCCAGTAAATAGGAAGCACTGCAGTGAAGGACTGCTGCCAGTTCCTTCAAAATGCTGCTCTTAATATCGATCTTGTCTGTCTCATATGCAGAAATCGTGCATTTCTTCGTACACAATGCTTCTGCAAGCTGTTCCTGTGACATTCCTGCCGCCAGTCTCATTTCTCTGATTCTTTTTCCAATCGTTAATTCCATCTTTCTCTCCGTTTCCGGAGCCGAAACGGAAATACAATGAACCGGAATACAAAAGGAGCCTGCAAAACGCACTCAAATAAAACGATTTCTCGTCATATTTCCGTTTTGCAGGCTCCTGATAGTTCTTATGCTAAATCCAGCTCGTTTACAAACTCTTGCAAAATGAAGCCGGCTCTAAGGGTTCTCGGTCTTTCAGAAGCCATTCCTTCTGATCCTCTGCCCAGTCTGCCGGTACATCCACCAGCTCATTCTATTCAGTTGAATATTCTTATGATTACATTGCTTTCTTCTGCTGCCGAAATGCCATCATATCTGTGGAATACATGCTGTCAGTTTTTTTCCCCGGTTCTTTTTCCCGGTAATTCTCAAATAACTTCATGTAGATCTCATCCACGATTCCGACGATCTCTTTTCTGCATCTTGTACATGTGATCTCAACACTACAGTTGCCAGCCACCTTGAGCAGCTGTTTGCCACAGGATGGGCAGCTAACATATCTCATCTTAATTTTCTCATTCATCATCAAAGTCCTCCTGACATTGTACATTTACTTGTACCAATCAACGGATAAGGGAAATGAAAACCATTGATGATTGTTTGTTCAGGGCAGATGAGTTCCGATGTGCGAAGGTGAGCACCATCCATCCTGTTGCCTTCTTGCTGATCTTTTCTATTGGTAAATCCCATGAAAGAATTTATCGCGCCTCCATAAACCACATATTATTGTCTTCATAATATAGATGGCTTTCTTTTCCATCTACGATACAGGTATAGCGCAGTCCCGCGCCGCCGGCCCTCAGGCTTGCTGCCCTTCGTATATCCGTTACCCTCTGAATTTCATAGACATGATCGTCTTTCCAGACAAAGCTCTTCGGAAGCAGACGTCCATCTTTCGTAAATTCCGCAGTAACATTTACATATACTTTGCAGCTATCCATTATCACCACCTCCTGCCTATCCAAAATATCCATGCGGATGCACCGTATGATCTGCTTTCGCATCACAAGTCGATAGGATTGTATCCTGATACATAAGCCCTCTTTGGATGCTATAAAATCCAAACCTTTTCCGGATCGTATCAACCGCCATATCCATCTGCATTTGCTTTTCTCGTATTCTAGGATCTGTGAATAGATCCAGCTGTTCCCAGAAATTATCTGTCACCAGATCCGTTCCTCGAATTCCTATGCTCCTCAATGGTGATTGATAAAAACTTCTTTCAGCGGATCTGGCTTCTGTTTCATTCGCTGGCAGTTTATAGCTTTCCTTGTAAAGCCTGTATCCTGCCTCCGCTATTTCTCTGGTGATATTGCTTGCATTTTCCAATTTCATTTGTTTTGAAAAATGAAACAGATCTTTGTCGCGGACACTGATCTCAACGGTCCGGCACCGGAACCCATTCTCCCTCAGCCTCGCCGCCACGCTTTCTGCCAGAATGTATATCACTATTTTCACATCCTCATCTGTTTCCATATCCCGCGGTGTTGTTGTGCTGTTGCCTACAGACTTAATCGGTGCAGACGTATTTTCCAGTTTTACAGGTGAATCATCATATCCATTCGCAAAAGCCCATAGAATATTTCCCATCTTACCGAGCCTTCTATTCAGAAATCGTTCATCTGTCTCTGCCAGATCGCCGATCGTATGGATTCCCATGCTTTTCAGCTTTTTATTAGTAGCACTGCCTACATACAGCAGATCCGATACCGGAAGCGGCCATGCCTTTTCCTTATACTCATCCTTATTCATGGTTGTGATCGCATCCGGCTTTTTATAATCAGATCCGAGTTTTGCGAAGATCTTATTGAACGACACACCTACGCTCACTGTGATCCCCAATTCCTTTTTCATGCGGCTGCTGATCTCCTGCGCAATCTGATAACCATCACCTTTGATGCTGACGCTGTCCGTAACATCCAGCCAGGACTCATCAATACCATATGGTTCTCTCTGGTCTGTATATTCGGCATAAATCTCTTGTGCCATTCTGGAAAATCTAAGATACAGATCCATCCTCGGAGGAAGAAATCTAATATCCGGACAAATCTGCTTTGCCTGCCACAATGCCATGCCGGTTTTTACCCCACACCGTTTTGCAGTATAATCTGCCGTCAATACGATACCATGCCTTGCTTCTGGATCTCCACCAACAGCAACCGGTTTGCCACGAAGCTCCGGATGATGAAGAAGCTCCACGGATGCATAAAAACAGTTACAGTCACTATGCAATATTGTTCGGCTCATCCACCCACCTTCTTTCTCTTTGTCAGTCTGTGTATCCGCTGTCTACAGTAGTCAATATAATACTATGCACATTGATATTCAAGTGAATTTTAATTCACATTATCCGTTTTAATGATATTTATGTTGAAATTTCAATAATATAATGGTATAGTTAATATAGCTCCTACGACGAGATGACACTTATGACAGCATTAGAAAGGCAATCTATTATGAATGATTTGGGAAAGACCATAGCAAAACATAGAAAAGAGCACGGACTGAACCAGAGCCAGCTTGCAAAAGAACTTATAGACTACAACGTTCATGTAAAGCAGAACACAGTCAGTGCCTGGGAATCCGGTATCACACAGCCCAGTGCCAGACAGCTGCTCGCTATTTGCGAAATACTGGATATTTATGATGTATATACTGAATTCATTGGAAAGAACCCGATCAATCCATTCCGAAACTTGAATGAAGAAGGAATGCAGAAAGTCATGGATTATATCCATCTGCTTGAAAAAAGTGGTGACTATAAACGTGCAGAGATTATTCCGCTGCATCTGATCCGTGAAAGAAAAGTATTCTATACTACTGTTTCTGCAGGTACCGGTTCCTTCCTGGATGGAGAAGATTATGAAATGTATTCCTCCCCGGATATTCCAGAAGAATCGACTTTTGGTGTCCATGTCCGCGGAGACAGTATGGAGCCCCGCTACCATGACAGAGATCTTATCTGGATCGAGCAGACCGAACAGCTTGAAGATGGCGAAATCGGTATTTTCTACCTGGATGGAAACGCTTATGTAAAGAAATTCCAGAATAACAGAAAAGGAACATATCTCATATCACTAAATAAGAAGTATGCTCCTATTCCAGTAACAGAAAATAGTTCCTTTAAGATTTTCGGACGTGTATTATCTTAATTCTATAAAATGATTTTTACCAAAGGGGGATTGCTCTATGTACGCAGAAACAGTCATCTGCAAATTATATGAGGCACGAACAGATCTGGGACTCACCCAGCAACAAGTTGCTGACGGTGCAGACATGAACGTTCGTACCCTTATCAATATTGAGAAAGGCAGAAGCATTCCCTCTTTGCTTTATGCCATGAAACTGGCTAATTTTTTAAATATACCGGTTGATCAGCTTTTTGAATACCAGGGTGTAGATCACGCGTTGAAATAAAAGTTCCATAATTAGCCTATAGCATCAACAGTCCATTTTATGAATCATTTATTGATTTGAGTAAAAAACTCTTTATTTCTTTCTACCATATCATAACCCGCTTTCGCTATCTGATGGTATTTCATTATTTTTTCTCTATCCTCTGTCTCTGTTAATACAAGACATTCTGTTATATCATAGATCATTGCCAACCTCATCATTCGCAATTCAAATTCGCACACTTGAGCTACTGAATATGACTCTCTTATTGTAAAGTCTGGATTAGAACACAGTATTTTGGCATTATTTAAGTTGTTGTTCCATTCCTCAACCTGTTCAGCGAAATTTAAGTCTAAAAAGAGTTTTTGTAATCCTATATCCGCATTTCTAAAATCCGTGTTTTCTTTGATTTTCTGATACTCCTCTCTAACTCCTTTAACCATCTTTTCTAAAAAGGCAGGAGTCATTTGAACAATATTTTCTTCAAAGTCTTTATAATAAATTAGCTGTACATTAACTTTCTCAATACACCCTTGACTGTTATAATCAAAATCTACATACTTTTTCCAGCCTTCTATAAATATCTTACATAAATGCAAACAATTAAACATATCCAGTTTTGTTTGTGTTATAGCAATCTTAGTTCTCCTGCGTTCTGGCATATACACCTGAATTATATAAAAAATATATGCTGCCACATAACTAATTGCAATATTATATAAAGTATGATCCCCATCACTTGGTGTGTAAAATAACGCACTGAACAGCATATTATCAAATAGCAGTGGCCATGTTGAGCCTTTTATTACAAAATATATAGCTCCCAAAAGTATCGCTGATAACAAGCATAGTGTTTTATTATAATCAAATAATATTCTATCCATGAAAGATTTTGTATTATTAAATTTTGAGGATTTCATCGCTGACCTCCATATCTCATATTTTTGTTTTTATCTTATCTATAATTTAGCACAAAAGTAATTGCTTCGAAAGAACTTGTTTTAAGACTACAATTTTTGTTGCATCGCAAGTTAGCAAGCAGTGCCCTCGTACGTACACGAGCGCATTTTGCTTGTTGGAGGCACATCCCCAATCCCCTTAGAATGACATCTTCGATGTCAAGCTACGCCCTCACTTTGTGAGCGCTGATTCATTCCGGTTCCGCCGGAAATAAAAAAAGCGGGCAATCACCAATTTGCATATTGATGATTGCCCTAATACTTATCTCTGCTGCTGTCGTTTCTTTTTCAGATCTTCCTCTGCGTCCCAGCCCTGCTGAGCAGCATAGAAGGATTCCACATTCTGCTTTGCGATCTGATAATCCCGCATTTCTTTTTTTATTTTTTTGTACTCATTGTAAGTTGCCTTTTTCTCAGAAAGCAGTCTTGCAAATTCATCATTCAGATCCTTCACCCTGGGGATCTTACCTTCTGGAAGTTTGGAAAAGGCTTCCTTGGCAGCTTTGTGAAGAGTGATTTCATCCCGATGTGCTTCAAGAAATTTTTTACTGTAACCAGATTTTCGGTAAGCAATATACGTTTCTCTGGTCTTGGAATAATTGATGATATGCGTCTTGATTGCCTTATTAGTTTCCATCTTTTCCTCAGCATCTTTAATTGTTTTCATGAGCGCATGATACTGTGCAGAGCTTTCGGCCACCAGCGCATCCAAGGTTTGTTTATCGTGAATATCATGCTGCTGCAGGAACAGAATGGATTCTGCAAACTGTTTCACATTATATCTCTTCGCCCACCGGACATATCCTCCGTTCTTTCCCTGAGCCATCTTTTCCAGAATATCAACTACCAGATCGAACTTCCGCTTTTCAGGTTTTACTTCTTTCTTGTCCGGTAACTTTTCATTTCTTTCAGGAGATTCTTTCTCCCCAGCGATCACTTTTATCAGATTATCTTCTGTAAAATCTTCTCCCAGAGAACGGAATCGGATAAAGCGTTTCTGTTCTTTTCCACAGATTGCAGTATGCTTTCCGCGCTTGATCTTATATCCTTCCGCCTGTAAAAATTTCAGCATTTCTTCAAAGTCTGCCGGTTTCTGATCCAGACATTTCAGAATATCTTCCCGGATGATATCCCTCATGCTCACACGATCCGGGTACTTAGTCCGCTTTTGTCTCTCACTCGGTTTTGCTTTCTGAATAACAGACAGTCCATGTTCCAGACAGATAATATCACTGAGTCTCTGCAATGCAATCCCGGAAAACCAGAAGTCACGGAACTTCCGATCACAATCCAGATTGGTAGAATTGAAAATGATATGATTATGAATATGAGCCCGGTCAACATGAGTTGCCACAATAAAGGCGTGCTTTCCTTTTGTGAATCTCATTCCCGTTTCATATCCAACTTGATTTGCTTCTTCCGGTGTAATCTCTCCTGGCTTGAAGGACTGACGGATTTGATATGCAATGACATCTCCTTTAGGCTGCCGCCAGGTTTTATGCAGATATTCCTTTTTTGCCTGAGCAAACTCCAGATCAACAAGTTCCGGATTGCATTGATAAGATGAGATATATTTTCCATCTTCTGTTTTCTCTCCGTTCATTGCATAATCCGTTCTGTCTTTCAGACACTGCATGACACTCCGGCCTTTGTTCTGATGCATTGCTATCAGCTTTGTTGCCGCCATCTTCTCACCTGCCTTACATGATCGCTGTCAATTTTTCCAACACTTTCCTCATTTCCTGCAAAATTTCTTTCTGAGCCGTTCTCAGTTCTTCAATATCTTCCCGATAAATACTGCCTGTCTCATTGGCTTTCTTCGCATACTGGTTTAGGTTGTTTCCCGCTATCTGCATAAGCCGAAGCAGCTCTTTTAAATCAGAAAGATCCATCTTAAGCACATATCCGTGAATTGCCATTCGGATCATATATGCAGTAAGACTGGAAATACCAGTCTCCTGCATACGCTCACGAATCTGCTTGAGTTCTTCTGACGTCACTCTCAATTCTATTCTTTTCGATCTCTCTATCATTTCTTCTCAAAATGCAGTGTGAACACTGCCCTCTGTGTTTCATCAACCGTCATGACAACCGTTGTATCATAGCTTTTTCCGGTCTTTTTTGATTTGCATCCCTTCAATGCCACCTTTCCATCCGAAAGAAGTTTGATCGCAGTCTGCTTGGTCATCTTCTTACCAAGTGCTTCAAAAAATCGATTCTGTTTCCAGAGCACAAAGTTACACTGCCTGTTTTCACAGGAATATCCTTTCTGTCTCTCCACCACATGCTGTCCGCAGGATGGACAGATTCCTATTTTTTCTACTGACGGCGGCATGAGTAGTTCAGCATCTTCAACGATCTTATACGTACCGATCAGCTCTGTGATCATTCCATCAATCTCTCTCATGAACTCTGCATCCTGAAATGTTCCCTTTTCCACGTCCAGAAGTTTCTGTTCCCATTCCGCTGTCATGGAAGGTGACTGGATCTGTTCCGGCATAACCGTGATAAGTGCCACTCCTTTATGGGTCGGTAAAAGATATTTCGTCTTCTTATTTCCTTTTCTTTCCACAAAGCCAATCCGCACCAGCTTCTCAATGGTTGCCGCTCTTGTGGCTGATGTTCCGATTCCTTTCCGCTCTGCTTCATCCGGCATCTCATCTGCACCGGCTCTCTCCATTGCCGATAATAAACTGTCCTCTGTAAAATGTTTCTTAGGCCAGGTCTTTCCTTCCTCCATCTTTGGATTCTGTAACGGATACGATTTTCCATTTGTCAGCATTGCGATACACGCCAGCATATTAGCATTCCCACTTTTTTCTTCCTTCTCATTTTCGGAATCCATGCTGCTTCCCATGATCCAATCCTGAATTTCTCTCCATCCCTTTTTGGTAAGGTTCTTTGTCTTTGCCTTGAACACAGTGTCTGCACAGGTAAATTCTACATCGACCTCACTTCTTACTGCGGACTCGCCAAGAGCAGATAACAGTCTGGCTGTGATCAAGCTCAATACTTTCTGTTCCCCGGATGGTAGTTTCCCAAATTCTGTATCTGCTACGTTCACTGTAGGAATAATTGCATGATGATCACTGACCTTGCTGTTGTTGATCACCTGTTTGGGGTAAACTGATATATTCTTGGTATATCCGAATTTCGACGCCATTTTTCTTGCCAGATCAGGAATCATTTTTTCCATATCTTCTGTAAGAAAACGGCTGTCAGTTCTGGGATAGGTCACCAGTTTCTTCTCATAAAGGCTCTGCGTATAATCAAGTGTCTGCTGTGCTGTGAATCCCAGAAAACGGTTGGCATCTCTCTGCAGTGCAGTAAGGCTATAGAGCTGCGGTGCCTTTTCCTGCTTGTCTGCCGGATCGATTTTTATAACCTGTGCGGTTTTCTGTTCTTCCAGCACTTTAAGAATGTTTTCTGCATCCTCTTTCTTTTCAAAACGATCCGATACCGCGGTAATTCCTCCACAGCTGATGGAAAGTCTATAGATCAGCTCTGGCTTGAAGCTTTCGATCTCTGCCTCCCTCTGAACAATCATGGCAAGTGTCGGCGTCATGACTCTTCCCACATTCAATGTCTGTCCATACAAAGTTGAAAATAATCTGGTTGCATTCATTCCAACGCTCCAATCCGCACGCTCCCTGCATAAAGCCGCTCGATAAAGATCATCATATTTCTTTCCGTTTTGCAGATTAGAAAAGCCATCCGAAATCGCCTGGTCTTCCATTGAAGAAATCCATAAACGCTCGAATGGCTTTTTGCATTTTGCCTGATGATATACAAGACGGAAGATCAGTTCTCCTTCACGTCCTGCATCAGTGGCTTCCACTAATCCTGTGACATCCTCTCTTTCCATCAATTTTTTCAAGATACCGAACTGCTTTCTGGTTGCATCTGAAATTTGATACTTCCACTCCGACGGCAGAATCGGCAGATCTGAATATCTCCATTTTTCATACTTCTCATCATAAGCCTCTGGCGGTGCAAGTTCTACCAGATGGCCCACGCACCAGCTGACCAGATACCCATTTCCTTCCAGGTATCCATCCTCTCTTTTATCTGCTCCAATCACCTTTGCAATAGACTGTGCTACAGAAGGCTTCTCAGCGATCACTAACTTATATGACATTTTCTTTCTCCTTATCTCCCTGTGGAACCAAATGCTCCAGTTCCGCGTTCTTTCCATGATTCATAAGTAAAATCCGGTATCACAATCGGCAGAATCATAAGCTGTCCGATCTTATCATCCGCTTTGATTTTATATGCAGTATTCCCTACATTTGAAATGATTGCATGAACCTCTCCTGTATAACCAGAATCAATGGGAGGCAGTTCACACACAATTCCCTGAGCGCTTAATCCGCTTTTAGGAAATACAAAACCCGCATATCCATCAGGAACCAAAAGTCCAAATCCCAGAGGCATCTTGCAAATCTCTCCCGGCCGGATCACTGCATCCCTGGGACTGAATACATCAGTCCCAGCATCATTCGCATGAGCCCTTTCCGGGCATCTGCCACCATAATCAAGCAACCGTATCTTCATCTGACGCTCCTTCCCTCAATCCCATATCACATACTTTTGGAAAGTCTGTCCGGATAATATCTGTCGGTGACATCATATTCGGAATACTTTTACCACAGGTCATCTTTCCTTCCTCACAGCCGCTATTCATACAGAATGGGCCACAATCAGAAAACAACTCTCCGTTCTGCTTCCAAAGCTGTTCCCAAATTTTCAGCATCACATATCTGGTTTCCTTCGTGTTTCTCCTGCATGTTCTCTGACGGATCATGTGCTTCCACTGATACGGTGTTGCACTGATCAGAAGAATATTTCTCATTCCCTGCGGTGCACAGTATCCGGCTGAATCATTATCAACTCCTGCAGCAATCATCTTCTGATAATTTTTCATTGCCATACTACACTGTTTTAAATATTCTTTCTCTTGGCCTGTTCCAATCAGATCATAGGGAATCACAAAATCCTCCACCCCTGAATAATCACTGTATTGCAGACTTGCTGACATATACTTCACTTCGTTCTGGTGTCTGGTGATCTGTGCCAGGAATCGTCTGGATGCTCCAACGACCACCACATTGATGATTCCAAATTTCTGAATGGTCGGATGCGGTAGCTTTACAAGATTTTCTACAGTAGATCTCTGGTAAGTTTTTTCATAAAGATCCATAAAATCACTCAGGCAGGAAATCTGATGTCCTCTCTGTGTCAGCCTTGCCGCGCAGACCATCATCTTTTCTGCCTGATCAATAGATTCCGGATTTAAGATTTTTACTTCAATTTTCTTCATTCAATTCCTCCTCTACGATTGCCCGGAGAATCAGAAAATAGTTAATGCTGTCTGTGATCTTCTCATCCCACTGTTCTTTCGCATACTGTCTTTCATCCGTACACATATCAGATACAGAGATCAGATGCTTGGACAGCATCCCCATAAGGGCTGCTTTCGGTGTGGAATTCATTACCACCGCTGCTTTCTTAAAATGTGCCAGTCTGTCCACGGCAACATTTTTCACAGCTTTAGGTGCATACTCTGATCCCTTTGTTATCAGCATGGATTTACAGCGATCTGTCTGTCGACCGATCACTTCATTGAATTCTTTCTGATTCATGCCCGTTCCTCCTTCGCTTTTGATGTTCTGCTTTTCTTTGGAGTCTGTTCTGACTTCTCTGCATTAGCTTTTAATTTCGATTTCACAGATCCCTTTGTCTGGCTTCTCTTCTTATCAAGTTCTCCCAGCGCTTTGTTAACGATTCCATGTAACTCTGGATTTGGAGCCAGTTCCTGTTCTTTTTCTGCCTTAAAGATCTCCATTTTCTGATCGAGCTGATTAATAAATTCAAATGCTGTTTGCCGGATCTTATCAAGAGATGCTTTTAACTCTGGTATTTCCTTTCCCTCTGACCATCCTGCAACATAAGAAAAGGAATAGTCAGAAGTATTGATTCCATAATGCTGGCATACAACATATGCCACACTTTCAGCCTCAACTTCTTTTCCATTCCTTGTAATGTCCTGTGCCTCCGGTACATTATCCTTATCATGCAGTTTCTGGTGTGCCATTTCATGAAGCAGTGTCTTTATGGTCTGCACCTCACTCATGCCATCCTGGACCACAATTTTTTTATCCTCCAGATGATAATACCCCTTTGCATCTCCATCAACCAATTCAAACGTAATCGGTACCGGACTGATCTCCTGCAATGCGTGTAACATTTTCGGATATCCCTCTATACTTCCAGAAAGTTCTGCAGGTCGGATGGAAGGAATTTCTTTTCCCTCTGTCTGTGTGATATCAAACGTTTTTACCACTTTAAAAGCATTGATCGTTATTTCTACTTTCTTCGTTTTTTGTTCACCAAATTCATTATAGACAGGCTTTCCCCAGTAATTATATATTGGCTTTTCTTTTTCAATCGTATATGGTGCCGGTGCGATAATACTGATACCTTTTTCACCTTTTTTTACATACCTCCCCATCTGCTTCCATCCTGTAAAACTCTGACATAACTGAGCATCTGGTTTCTGCATCATAATGAGCAGTGAATTGTTCACGGAATATCTCGGAAATTTTGCCATCGTATCAAGGAACTGTTTGTAGCGGTCGCTCTGAAATACCTCCACAACTCCTTTTTCCAGTTTATCAGTGATCTGCTGCAGTTCGTCTGCACGCTTGCCTCTGGACTCCAGCCAGTCGATCTTCTTCTGAATACCGTCAGGAATCTTCCCTTCAATCTCTGCATCAGGCATTTCATGTATTAGGGATGCGATCATCTGCTGTGCCTGCCAGTTTTCCGCAATCTCCGGTACGTAATGCAGCATGTCTAAATCAAATGTTCTGCCGGTCAGCACGTCCAGTTCCACATAGTCTTCCGGATTTTTGGGATCGGCAACCCGGATTCCGATTGCCGGGATACCATGCATCCGCTCCGATGGAATCTCTTTGAATTTCGATACCGCCTCTGCTACGCTTCTGATATTTTCATGGAATTCACCCATACTGTGAAATTCACTGCATTCTGCGACAGTAAGTGTAACCAGCTTATTCTCTTCCTTATTTGCAGCTTCTATCAAATTAGCGTTCTCCCTTCTCCTTTACATGTCCCTGTTTCTTAGACACATGCTCTGTTTCTTTCCTTTTTTCTTTCAGCTCAGCGATCACAGAATCTTTCTGTTCTGCCCTCTGCATTCTTTCCCTTATTTTTCTTATCTGATCCCTGGTAAGCGGCTTATCAACAATGCTCCTGTGAAGGATTTTTCCGATAGGAAGCCATGTAACATCCTTCCCTGCCATTTCCTGTTCCATGGTGAACTTCATATGGGATGCCGAAAACTTTGGATTCAGGTAATGATCCAGATTCAGATCAGCATCGGCCGCTTCAAATATCACTTTTCGCTGTGCCGGTTTGAATTCTTCCAATACCATGCCAGTATTCTCCATTGCCTCCTCAACACGCATGGAAGCCACAGACCTTAATACATAATCTGCTTCCACAAATCCGCTGTTGTAGTCATCCAGGGCTTTCTGAAATCTCGCCGATTTCTCCTCTGGTGTCAACTCATCAAATTCTTTTTCTTTCATAGATCCCTCCCATCAGAAAAGGCAGCCTTTCGACTGCCCATTCCTGTGATCTTATTCCTCATCGGAATCATCCATCAGAATATCATCTTCCATAGCAGCATCCTCATCTGCCTCCTGGTCTGCAACGGTTTCTTCTCCAATATCCATATCAGCCAGATAATCCTCTTCGTCATCATCGAAGTAATCGATATCCGGGTCCTGTCCCTGATCCTTCTTTTTTCCCTTATTGGACTTCATATACCCAAAGCCGCCCATTCCGGCAAGTGTAATGATCAGAACAACCGCCATGATTCCTGTTACGTTATTTCCTTTCTTTTCCTCCTGCTCCTCCTTTTCTTCTGGCGGTGCTTCTGTAGTCTCCTCTGTTTCCTCTGTCGTTTCTTCCTGCTCTTTATCTGCGTCTGCTGTCACCTGAGAATCCTTATAGGATTCAGCGTCTTCATCCTCCATCAATGCAAGAAGATCCGCTTCATCGACCAGATTCAGGAAATGGACAGTTTCTGTCCCTTTATCATCCCGGTCAATAATGAGGTAAAAATAATTTCCGGACTTCGTTGTGACTGTGATAAACTGCTTTCCACCAGCCTCAAGGGAACCATAGTCATCAACCAGATTCATATTTCCATCCGGTGTTAGTGGACCATAATTTTCTTCAACGGGCTCTGCTTCTTCGCCCTCACAGAAGTTATGGTCATAAATACAAACCTCACACTCCTCATTAATGGATTCATCCGTACATTTTTTCTCGCAGATGCAGACCGCTTCTTTACTCTGGGCAAATACCGGAACCGGCATGATACCGGCTAAAACTGTTGATGCCAGCAAAAGAGCACCCGTAATCTTTGCTGCGACTGCCTTCTTCACTTTAATTATTTTCATCATCTGATAATTCCTCCTTTTCCTCATCCTTATCATTTCCTGCTGTCTGCTGTTGCTCCTCCACAGGCATAGGAATCTGTCCACTGATCATCGCCTGCAATTTTCCACTATTGGCAAGCTGTAAAAACTGTGCCAGTTGTTCCGGTGTTAAATTGTAAGAGGTGACGTCACTCACGATCTGCTGATTTTCTTCCTCCCTCAGCTTTTCCTCTAACCGTTTTACTTTTGCTTCCGCCGCATCTCTTTTGGCTACCGCCTTTTTCAGATCCTCGCGGAGTTTATCTAACTTTGCATACATAAACGTTGCTCCTTTCCTTTTTGGACAGTAAAAAAGCCACCTGTCTGGTGACTGATACTGCATTTTCTATTTACTGGATTCTGCCATAACAATAAGCATGTGCCCGCCAGTATGCTGTATCATACGATGCATACTGAATTGGATTGCCACAGTGGATCATGATCTTTTTAACCGGATCTACCACAATTCCTACATGGGAAGCGCCGGACGTATTATAAGTTCCCTGAAAAAACACGAGATCCCCAGCCCTTACATCCGATGCAGCCACTCTCGCAGTCGCATTTTTCCACCCATTTGCGGTAAGTCTTCCATAGTTCCATCCATTTCCGCTATGATTGATCACATAGCTGACGAAACCCGAACAATCAAAACTGGTGCTTGGTGATGCCCCACCCCAGACATAAGGATATCCCAGATACTTTTCCGCCTCATGAAGCAGGTTGGCAAACTGCTGATCGGTCAGATATTCCCCTGGAACTGCATATCTTTCATACTCTTCTGACACTCCCGGATTCGCATACACATTATCGCCGAAGATTTCCGGCTTGTTGCCTCTCATCTCTAAAAGCAGCCTATACCGTTCCATCTGTTCCTGTGTAAGATTGAGGCCATTTACTGCCGCAATGATTCCATTATTGGTCAGGGTAGTATTCAGGATATAATATTCATACTCTACCTCTACCTCATATTCATAAGACTCCATGTGTCCTGTAGATACACCATCCACCTCTCCATCCGATACCCATTTATGACCGGTTCTGGTTTCGATTCTTGTTCTGGTTTCCACGATTTCCTCAAATGTCAGCTTATACTGATAATCAAAAATCGTCTGCAGCATGGACTGCACCTGAGCAGGTGTATAGTTTTCATATAAAACAGTAAGCAGTGCCGCCAGTTCAAAAGGATTATGAGAGATCTCAGCAAGCGTAAAATTATACTCATCATATCCTGGATGGTCTCTTTTTACATGATCCACCTTCTTTTGAAGTTCTGTTTCCAATGCGATATAATCCGCTTCTACCTGTCTGATATCTGCATCCTCAGCGGTAAAAGAGGAAGCTAAGGTCGTATTGTTGATCAGACTGCCAAGCGCTGAGCAGGAAGTCAGCGAACCGGATACAATGAGCACAACAATCATAATCGAAGCTATTGAAACAAGAAATAATGGATGCTCAGCGACAGACTCTCTGATCCATTCCGCAAGTCTCCCTGCAAGATCCTCTGCTTTATCCGTAAACTTCTTACCGATGCTTCCAGCTCCGTTAGCAGCCTCCTTCCTCTGCTTTTGTGCTGCCGCTTCAGCAAATTCCCTCTGCATCAGTTTTTTTCTGGACATTTTTACATTGTTCATGCTCATCTGCTCAGGTCCATTATTTTCCGGCTGGACAGTCTGCTCAGTACGCTTATGGATCTTTGCCGCATATTTGCTTTCCATTCCATAAGCCCTGATCTTTCCCATTCCTGTTTCTGCTGCAGTAATTCCTGCATTCAGGCTGTCTGTACTGCCATTTTTATCTTCATTCTGATTTCCAGCGTTTCGGACCGTATTGGCGGCCACAGTTTCCTTATAGATTTTTCTTCTTCCCTGCTTCTTTATCCTGCGAAGTTTCCTGGCATCCTTAACCGTGAGCGTATTATCTTTCTTCCCATACCTCAGCTTTTTCCGGTAACTTTTTCTTGCCGATGCTTCACTTTTCAGTTTGGATACCTTTTCTTTTGAGGTGGACTTCTTAGCGTAATTGCCTGTATATTTCTTCTCATTCATGAAAACTCCTTTCCGAAGAAGCTGCCGCTTACGCTGACTGCTTCTTCTGTTCCTCTGATACCTCAGACAGACGTGTTGTCATGATTCGGTACAGTTCTGTGTTGGTCGGGAACCGATCCACGAACGGAAGAATCACATTTCCATAAAATAAAAGCCCTTCACCTTCTCCCGAATGTGTGACATACGAAAGCTGATGAGGGCTGATATTCAACTGTTTTGCAAGGATCTGCCGGTCACCTACTGCCTGGTTCAGCATATAGATGAAATCAGAATTCTCAAAGATATTTTCGACTTCCTTGGAAGCAAGCAGATCCTTAACGTTCTGGGTGATGCCTGTCGGAATTCCTCCCCATTTTCTAAAACGCTTCCAGATCTCAACGGTATACGCAGCCGTCTGTTCCTCCCGGAGAAGAAGATGCATCTCATCCATGTAATATCTGGTAGATTTTCCCTGACTGCGGTTTTCCGTCACTCTCCCCCATACCTGATCCTGCACTACAAGCATTCCGATCTTTTTGAGCTGCTTGCCCAGATCTTTAATGTCATAGCATACCAGACGATTTGTGAGTTCCACATTGGTTCTGTGGTTAAATACATTCAGGGAACCAGTTACATAGATCTCCAATGCTGTCGCCACATGCCTTGCCTCCGGCTCTTCCTGCTCAAGCAGAGAGTGATACAGGTCTTCAAGGATCGGCATATGCTCAGGTCCTGGATCTTCAAAATATTTCTGGTAGATCTGTCGGATGCATCGGTCGATGACCGTTTTCTCAACCGGCCGGAGTCCATCCTTGTTTCCAACGATAAGCTCACACAATGACAGGATGAAATCGGCCTTCAATGCAATCGGATTATCATCATCAGAATAGTTCATGTTGATATCCATTGGATTGATATACTGATCAGATGTTGGGCTGATCTTAATAACCTGTCCTCCAAACCTTGCTACCAACGGAGAATACTCTGACTCCGGATCTGAAATGATGATGTCATCATCCGTAACCAGGAAGCTGTTGGCGATCTCTCTCTTCGCGCTGAATGATTTACCCGATCCAGGAGTCCCCAGAATCAGTGCATTTGGGTTTTTCAGTTTTTTACGGTCAACCATAATCATATTGTTAGAAAGTGCGTTTAAACCGTAATAGAGGGCTTCATTTCCACTCTGAAAAAGCTCCTGTGTGGTAAACGGCACGAAAATTGCCGTACTGGACGTTGTCATTCCCCTCTGGATCTCGATCAGGTTATTTGCCAGCGGAAGCGTACTCATAAGTCCCTGTTCCTGCTGATAATCCAGACGCACCAGATTGCAGTTATGCTTCTGGGCAATAGACGCCGCCTGGAACACGTTATTCTCCAGTTCCTGTTTCGTCTTTCCGGTATTCATGACCAGGAATGTCAGAAGAAACATTCTCTCGTTCTGAGACTGTAACTCTTTTAAGAGTGCCTTGGCATCCTTTCCATAGGTTGCAAGGTCTGATGGGATGATATCCATGTCATATCCGGCTCTTACCGCCTTTTTCTGCTCCTCGATCTTGGACCGGTCAAGCTCTGTAATCGTATGTTTGATGGTCTTGATGGCCTCATTCTGATCCACAGACTGAATATGCATGGTCACGACCTGGCTGGACTCCATAGAAAGGAAATCTGCCAGAAGCCGGTCACTGATATCCGATGCATCAATGGATAAGAAGCTCATGCAGCCATACATTTCTCCGATCTGAAAATATCTCCCGGTCGGAAACGCGAAACTGCTTGGTGCAATGAAATCCTTTACGGAAAGCCCGGAAGAGGTCAGATACTTCCAGTCAAAATTGAATTTTGCATCATCTCCCATGTGAAACTGTCTGTGCATCACTTCCAGCCGTTCAGAACCATTTAACGTCCGTGCCTGTACTCCCAGTCTTTTGAAATTGTTGAGGATATCTGTTTCAATGTGAATCAGCCTCGGCTTCGCATTTTTCATCGACTCTGCATGGATTCCGAATGTCAGGTATTTTGTCTTCGTAAGACCGTTGTTTCCTGCCTCCATCTGATGGAGAAGCACTTCTGAATATTCATCCCTGACATCATCAAATCCATCATTCTTATGGAAAATTGCAATGCTCTTTTCAAAATCCGATACATCGGTCGCCATGTTGCTGAATGACAGCTGGAACCGGACAGAACTGTCAAAGAAATTCAGGAAAGAGCACCACTCTTCAAAGATCTCTGTCTTATCTTCCTGCTGTGCCAGCTGATAATTGATATCCTCGTACTGGATCGTCTTTGTATAGTAATCAAGGCCGACCCTGCAAATTCCATCCGGGAACATTCTGTCAAATGGAATGCTCTGCTGAGCAGTCTTTGGAATCCCATCATTTCTCTGGGCATCCCTGATCACTTTTCTTACGGCTCTCTGTTCTTCTTTATTTAATCCTTCCGGCATTGTGAACTTTCTGCTGTCCTGATTTTTCTTTTTGAGAAAGTCTAACAATCTTTTCTACCTCTCTTTCTGCTTCTGCCTGACGCACAAGCGCGGCATAATAATTATCCGTTCTATATGGACGAATCTTTGGTCTTATAAATAATGCCTGTATCATGTGGTTCAAAATGACCTCTAACGTCTGTCCGTTTCTCTCATACATAGCCATAAAGAAAAACGGCATCATGATCACCATCATCCCCATAACTGCTGTATTTACTGTCACCACCGTTTTTAATAAAAAGAATGACGGTACTCCGATCAGTGCCGCCATTCCAAAACAGATCAGCTGTCTTTTGGTCAGATTGAACATCACCTTGCTTTTTACTTTTGTCAGGTCCCTTGGGACACTGATATACGATGCTGCCATAATCTCTCCTTAATGCGCATGGAATACGCTGTGTGCTACTGCTCCCGTCTTAAACAGTGTGAACGCCAAAAGGATCGTAAATCCCATGACTCTCCACAGGGAGCCTATGATATCTGTAGTGAATGCCACAGACTGAATCAAGACTGCATAGATTCCAACGCACACCATGATGAGAAATCCCTGAAAACCAAGAGCAAAGAGGCCTCTCAAATAATTCTGTCCCATCATGCTCTGTTCTCTGTTCCCAAAAGTTGCAAATGGAATCGGTGCCAGGCTTACCATTAAATATATCTCCACCATTCGTCCATTGATGATCACAAATATGACTGCTGCCAGCACATACATAAGGAACTGTACAATAAATGACTGTAGGAATATTCCCAATAGACTTCCTAATTCCATTGCTTCCAACGTTGCCTGCATGGTCTGCAATGCGTCTGCATCAATCGCTGTGCTTCCCTGAATGAGTCCACCTGCCTGCCTCACAGCGCTCTGTGAGACATCAAATACTGCCATCGTAATGTCAAATGTATGTGTGATCAGTTCCACTGCCACAAATGTCTTAAAGATCCATTTCCAAATGAACCAGGTTTCAAAACTTGCCAGATTGTTATAACTGATGATCAACTGTATCAGCTCATAACATGCAATGAACGTAAGCAGGATGCCTGCTACTGGCATGATCACCGACTCCGATAGATTTCTTACCATGTTGAAAACTGCCGGTAAAAAACTGCTCGGTGTACGCCCCACATCCACTGCTATCTGTCCTACCTGATCATTTACTGAGGAAAAGGTATTGGTGAGATTATCCATGATCCCTGATACAAGCACTCCTTTCAGCCAGTCCGTAAGCTGTTGAATTATGCTCTCCAACTATGATCTCCTTTCCTCTGGGACAGGATCTCCCCCTGTCCCATTTCCCCATATGATTAAAATAAACCGGCAAGTAACGGAACCAGAGTCGTTCCGATCAGTGCCACTCCGCCACCGGCCATCAGCTGCTTCATTCCCTGAGACTTTGCGCCTGGGTTATCATTTCCGTATCCTTCCATAAGATTGATTGCTCCCCAGATTCCAAGTCCAGCTCCAAGGGCTACTACTAAGGTCTGTAAAGTTCCTACTGCGCTTGTAAAAAATGCCATAATTCATATCCTCCAATTTTTCTTTCTGTTCTTATTCGTGATCCTGCCACACTGGTCTTTAGAAAAGCCCTGCAAGCAGTGGAACAAGAGTTGTTCCGATCAGTGCCACTCCACCGCCAGCCATAAGCTGCTTCATTCCCTGGGACTTTGCTCCGGGATTATCATTTCCGTATCCTTCCATAAGGTTGATTGCTCCCCAGATTCCAAGTCCGGCTCCAAGAGCGATAACAAGTGTCTGTAAGGTTCCTACTGCGCTCTGAAAAAATGCCATAATTCATATTCCTCCATTGATTTTTGTGTGATATACTGTTTCCTTCTGCCCGATCAAAGGGCGGTCTCTAGTTATGTGCCGGTCTCCCTGCAGTGATCCCAGCTATGCGCGCATATTTCCCAATTCTTGGTATTAAAAAAGCTCCTGCCATCCAGTTTTCTTGCTGAATGATAAGAGCTTTTCTAAGCTGTCATATCGATGACATCATATTCGTCATCTGCTTTCAGTATTAAGTTGTGACTGAGGAATTTCACTACATCAAAGTAATTCCTCTTATCGTAATCTGCCGTCATCCTATAATTCGGATGCTGTGTCAGGTCGTATTTGTCGGATAAAAATGGTCTTACACCACGGACCTGCACAATACATTTTGAGCCGTCCATGACCGCCAGTTCATCCATTGTCATAAGATCCTTGCCAAGTTTCTGGTAATTCATGTTGTAGCTTTCCTGAGAACCTTTTGACTGACCGGTATTGTACATATCGATTGTTTCTTTTCCCAGGATCGCATTCAGATCCTTCAGCGTGGTCTGTTCTGTACCGCCAAGAAAGATCTGTGAATCCATATTGCCGATTATCGTATCTGCATTGTCCTTATAAATCGCTTTCAGCTGCGACTTTGCCTGCAACACCAGGCACGCGGATATCTCACGGCTTCGGATCGTTGCGACTAGCTTCTCCAGATTCGGGATCTGGCCGATATTTGCCGCCTCGTCGATCAGACACCTCACATGAACCGGAAGTCTTCCACCATATACATCATCCGCTTTCTCACACAGAAGATTGAACATCTGCGTATAGATCATGGAAATCAGGAAATTAAAGGTTCCGTCCGTGTCTGACATGATCAAGAACAATGCTGTCTTCTCATCTCCCAGGGTATCAAGCTCCAGCTCATCATAGGATGTCAGGTCTCTGAGTTCTTTGATATCAAATGGTGCAAGTCTTGCACCACAGGATACAAGAATCGATTTTGCGGTCTTGCCGGCGGCTAATTTATATTTGGCATACTGTCTTACAGCAAAATGATCTGGGTTCTGTTCTGCCAGCTCCTCAAACATCAGATCCACAGGATTTTTAAATTCTTCATCATCCTCACGGACTTCCATTGCATTGATCATTTCAAGCAGTGTAGAAAAATTCTGCTCCTCCTCTGGGGCTTCATAATGAATGTACCCAATCAATGCGGTATAAAGCAGTGTCTCGGCTTTCAGCCAGAAATCGTCTCCTCCTTTGCTTTCCCCTTTTGTATTGGCGATCAGTGTTGTCACCAGTTTCAGAATATCCTTCTCTGAATGGAGATAAGCGAACGGATTATAATGCATTGATTTTGAAAAGTTGATCGTATTGAACACCTTCATACGGTATCCATTCTTATAAAGGGCATTTCCCACCTCATTCACAAGTCCACCTTTGGGATCTGTCACCACATAGGAGGAATGCATCTGTAACAGGTTTGGTTTTATAAAGAATCTCGTCTTACCAGATCCAGATCCGCCAACTACCAGAACATTCTTATTTCTGGCATACTTTGGAATCTTCGGTCTGCTGCTCATGGTGATCCGTTCTGACTGAGACAGAATCACGTTGTTTGCAAATACCGGATCTTCAAATGGTTCGATATCTTCATGCCTGCCCCATCTGGCTGATCCATATTCCTCATTGTGCCGGAACTTCTTCGCATTTTTCCCTTTCAGATATACTGCGATTTTCAGTGCCGCTCCACATATAATACCTGTCAAAAGATCTGTAGGATTCAGGCTCGGCAAAGGATTTGAAAATGCCGTTTGGAGCACCCCATCAAGTACCAGGCTTTGAATTTTCTTCGATGCATTTGCCCCAGCAGCAAGTCTCCATGCCTCACCAAGATTTGTTGCTGCCAATCCCAAAATAATGTAGGGAATGTTCAGGATCAGCAGCTTTTTCAACTGTTTTGTATTCATAGCGACCTCTCCTTCTTTTTCTCTGCAACTTTCTTTGGAATTGCTGCTACGATTTCCTTAAATTTCTTCAGCTTCTCCAGAACACTGGTCTTTGCTACAGATGGCGTCTTTATCTGCTTTGCTGAATAATCCTGCAAAATTCTTGTAACCGCGTCTGTATCTTTTGCCTTAAAGAAAACCGTATAGACCGGAGGACTTTTCTCTCTGTCTCTGACAACTGCAAAATCCACTCCATATTTCTTTGCGATTTTCTGAAAATCTCTCAAACCTTCATCTGCCAGTGGGATAGAAGAAACACCCTGGCCCTGCTTGATCAGAGTTTTTATTGACTGTCTGCCGGATGTAGGATGGATCTTATTCACCACAGCTTTTCCGGCCGTCTTTGCAGGTGCCTGCACTGCCTTATTCAGTCCTTTCATAAACTGGTCAAGCTCTGGTTTCAGCATTCTCACTGCAATATTTACTGATTTACCTGAAATCTCCTTGTCTATCTCTTCATGGATCAGTTCTATCACTTCCTTCCCTACGACTGAAACAAGTTTCAGTCTGACGCGGTGCTCCCCAAATGCACTTGCAAGCAATGCATTTTCATCGCTACTCGCGCAAAAAAACAGCCAAAAGGCTGCGTATCCACATAACTACTCAAATTTTTTACTCTTATCCACAGTAAGAACACCTCTCATTGTCGAGGACGCCACATGAAACCGGTTGGCTATCGCAATATCAGTCAATACCGTTTCATCCACCGCTGTACCACAGACCACCAGTATCCTGGAACGCCTCAGCATATCCTCTGACATATCTATATAATCCTTAAATTCATCCGCGTTACTGACATTGATGATCTCCGGCAGTGACAGCAGCGGACAGATAGGCGTATAACCTGCTTCATATAGCTTTCTACAATATCTCTTTGCCGACCGTTTTGCCCTGCTTCTGTCGGTACTCCATGCAGCTGTCACATAAGCCCATGGTTTATTGTTCATACGCTCCTCCTATCCGACCTGATATGCCTGGATTCGGTATCTTCCAAGTGCAAGTGTCATGGTTCTGTTCCTTAACTCAGCAACAATTCTCTCAACATCTTCTTCATCCACCGGCTGCAATCCATTACAGGATTTCATGACCAGATATCCCGAAGGAATATAGCTTTCTCCATCAAAATTCAATTTACTTCCTGCATCATAGAGAAGAATATACTCTGTTTTCCCAATTCTCACAGATTCACTGTTGTTTCCAAAAGAATCAAGGATCTTCACTGCATCCTGCGTGCTGACAAAAATCACATTCTGCTCCTGATCAACGTAAACTGCCCCTTCCTCCAGACTTCTTTCCTCTATCACCTGCCGGAGTCCTTCCAGGCTCTCCTCCATGTTCTGCACATATGCTAAAATTTTGTTCATATCCATTTTTTCTGTTCTCCCTGTTATATTTTTCCTTCTGCCATATCGTGGTTTACCTCCGCCCGATAATAGCTGCTTATTGTTGCCGGGGCATTATACAATGCTGCAAGCATATACTGTTTAATGCTCCTGATCTTTGTTGTGTTCTCCTGCATACAGTCCATCACATACCGGATGTGATCCATATTCAGTTTCATAAATCTGCTTTTTACTACACCTGCCGGTTTTTCATCACCTGCGATTCTGATGCTGTTCCGTCTGGTACAAAGAACATCCAGGATCAGATCAACAATACCGTCAATCATCTCTACCTCATACGGATAATCCAGTTTCAATACCTCTATATCCAGATGCTGAGAAAGATAATCTCCATATCTTATCCGATCCTCATCCTCTGATAAGATAAGATTCGTATTATTTAGATCAGTATTATTGTAATTAGTATTATTAGGCTGTAAATTGTACCGGTCTGTATCTGTAACTTTTACTGTTGGTGAACTGTAATTTTTACAGGTCATGCCCCGTAAATTTTCCTGATCTATAAAATTCTTCACATAGATCAGTGATGGCTTTCCCAAACCCTGCCTGATCCGTTCAATCAGTCCAAACTCTTCCAGTTCTGTCAGATACTTGATCGCTGATTTTTCTGAACAATCCATTGCTTTTCGGATCGCAGCCAGAGTAAAAATGATATACACCCTTCCCTCTTCATCAACCCATCCATTTTCCTGAGATAAAAATACACGGTCCAGCAACAGGCCATAAAGAACTTTTCCATCTGTAGATATCTTTCGGAATCTATTATCCGTAAAAAGCACTCTCGGAATCCGGTAAAATGCGAATTGCTGTGACTGCTGCCCATAGAAATAATCAAACCCCATCTTTTACATTCCTTTTTCCCGTTCCTTCCATAAGTTTTTTATAACACGGAAAACAAAAGGATCTGTCATGGCCATACGGACACTCCTGACTGCAATTCTGTGGATGACTGATCGGTGGTCTGTTTCCGATTCCATAACGGGTTCCATTTACTCCGGTTGTATTCTCTCTGTTATGTGCTGCTGACATAATACTTGCTTCTCCTTCCCGTCAAAAAATGCCAGCACCATGCCTTATGACATGAGCTGACATTATTCGACATTATTTTCTTTACAGTGCTTCTCCGCCTTTGGACTTTGCTGTTTTTTCTACAGTGTCCTTAACCTGAGCTTTAACAGATGCTTCTTTCTGCTTCTCTTTCAGATCTTTTAATACAGAAGTTTTTTCTTCTGACTTCTCAGCCGTTCCAAACACCCTGTACTCATCCGGGATACTCTCTCGGTCACCGTCATAGTATTCTGTAAAGGACTCCTGTGTATCTCTCACATATCCATAATTTGTGAACTGCCCCATTTCATCAATGGCAACATCTCTTCCGTAAGCCTCATAATCAATGTAATTTGCAAGATGCTCCGGAATCTCCATTACACCGACCTCATCAATGTAGTAACGTCCCAGATCCGAATAATCATCTACTCCCGGATATATTTCATACTTATCAAGGTTATCCATTAAATTGATCAGATCTTTCACACTGCCTGTATAATCGCTGACCTGCATTGCCGCCTGAAAGTGTTCATAGTCATGGTCATCCAGCTCCTCCAGCTTAGATGCCAGATAATTGAGTTCATCCAGGTTTTCATATTCTCCCAACATTTCATACAGGCCATCAACATAACAGTCATAGTCGGTGATGAACCATTCTTCATATGGATGGCCGAAATCATCTTTGGAGCCGATCCCAATCCGTTCAAACACTTTTTGCAGTTCTTCCGCTGTTGTCGGAAACTTTACCCATTCACCGACCAGCGCACCCTCGTTGTATTTTCCAAGGTTCGTGATAAATGCCTCAAATGGACAATCATGATCGTAGGCATAGCCCATATACTTTCCTCCTGTTCTTTGTATTTCAGATCGTCATCTGGTTTTGGACAACAAAAAAGCGCCATACTCATCACCGGTACGGCAATGAGCTGACGCTATATTTTGAATCCATATTCTTTTGCAAAAGAAAAACAAATGAGAGATTGTTGTTGTGTTTTATGTCTCATTTGTCTATGATAATATTATCACACCGTAAAACAGAAAAAAAGATTTTTATGGTTAGTGCTTGGTTAGTTTTTGGTTATGGATGGTCAGTTTTGGGTTAGGATGAACTCCATTAAGCAATTTTGAAGCCAACATTAAAATATGATAGTAAGTAGACAAATCGGAAGTTGAGGAAAAGAAAGAATGGAAGATAAAAAGATATTGCTTGATAATATTGATAAAATTCATACAACCGAAATGGGAATTGATAGAATTAAAAGAAACCTAAAAATAGATACAGCAGATGTTGTTGAGTATTGCAAAAATAAGGTATTAGATAAAAATTGCAATATATACAAACAGGGTAAAAATTGGTATTGCGAGGTTGAAAATATCAAAATTACTATCAATTCATATAGCTATACAATCATTACAGCACATATTGTTAAGTAATTTTGAATTTGTGGAGGATAACTATTGTGGATAAAGCAGTTATTTATATACATGGAAAAGGTGGTAATGCTGAAGAAGCTATTCATTACAAACCGCTCTTTAGTAATTGTGATGTGATTGGTCTCGACTATACTGCACAGTTTCCATGGGAAGCAAAAGAAGAATTTCCATTACTTTTTAATTCAATTTATAGAAACTACAAGACTGTTGAAGTAATTGCCAATAGCATTGGAGCGTATTTTGCTATCAATGCCTTATCAAATCAGCAAATAGAGAAAGCATATTTTATTTCGCCCGTTGTAGATATGGAAAGGCTTATTGCTGATATGATGATTTGGGCAAATGTTACAGAGGATGAACTCAAAGAGAAAAAAAAAATTCAGACAACCTTTGGAGAGACTCTTTCATGGGATTATCTTTGCTATGCAAGAGAAAATCCTATTATATGGGAAATCCCAACGCACATTTTGTATGGTGAAAAAGATAATCTTACCGCTTATGGAACGATATTTGAATTTGTACAGAGGACTAATTCAACACTTTCTATTATGAAAAATGGAGAGCATTGGTTTCATACGGATGAACAAATGAAATTTCTTGATGAATGGATAATAAAATCTTCCAAATAAATTCAAGTTTACAGAACTGAATCAAAAGAGCTCGAAGGAGCTCTTTTTTCTTTTTTATAATAGTATCATTATGGTATAATAGAGACATTAAAATCGGAATTTGAGGAGGTGTTCATATGAAGAGAGCATTGCTTTTTATTTTCATGACGGTTTGTGTATCAGGAATGTCCGCCTGCAGCAGCAAAGACGCCATGCCAGAAACATCAGATTCTGCCAGCAATCCGGTTCAGAATACAGATATCAGTAATCTGAATGGAGGAAAAATCTGGTCTGAACAAGATATTGTGTCGATGTTCTCTCTTGTGCAAGAAACAGATTGGGAATACATAGACTGTGTTTTAATTCCAGATCATGCTAGTGACCGTGTTGGTGCAGTACTCTTCCGGAACGATAAGGAGCAAACAAGCAATGTTGCGTTCTTTGATGCAGACGGATACTTTCAACAGTGTGGCACATATGCAAGAATGTCTGACGAACCTGATTTTCAGTATCTCGGAGGTGGTGCGGTAACATTTAAGCTGGAAACAGAAGATGGTATAATCTATAACTACACGATCACAATCTCGATCGATGACAGTAATGTGAATTTTAAAGCGGAAGATGATTTGCCAAAATAAATTCAAGTTTGTAGAATTAAGAAAATCGAAATTTGAGGAGGTGTTGAGTATGAAAAGGTGGCTATCTATTTTAGCAGTATTTGGCTGTATAGTAGCGTTATCTGGATGCAAAAATGAAAATGAAAAGGAGATACCATGAAAAAGTTGATTAGTGATTATGAAGATGAAAAAGTAGATG
>ERZ791842.487-NODE-487-length-37343-cov-9.32421_pt1 | contig 37343 bp, 24 predicted proteins | sample MGYA00509944_ERZ791842 | MGnify/ENA primary metagenome ERZ791842 (study PRJEB30046, sample SAMN00715263) | human gut metagenome | study: EMG produced TPA metagenomics assembly of the A metagenome-wide association study of gut microbiota in type 2...
GAACGATAGCTTCCTCGGTGAGGAACAAGTCGATGCACACCGAGGAACACTTCGTTGGTTTTAAGGCAATGAACGGTTCCCGAATAGAGAAAGATGTATATCTTGTTTGGCTTTATGCAATATTAGACTGTTTTTTGTATGTTCATGCGTTTATTTATACAGTTTATTTTCTAGTTTGCTACTTTCTAACTGGCTATTTTCCTGTAGAATATTAAAAGTAGAACATTGACAGGCCTATGCTATCATTTCGAGTTAATTCATCACACGCATTTTCATACCTTATTTCTCTGGAATAGTTGCAGGATGGACATTTCTCCCCATTATTAAACATTTGTTCTACATAAATAAATAAGTGGTGGCTAAATTTGCATCGTTATTAACTACATAATATTATGAAAAAGATAATCTATCTAGTTCCTACGTTGTCTTTAGTAGGTTGTACCTCACAGCACGTAGAAGAAAAGCCGAATGTGATTGTGATTCTTGCCGATGATCTGGGATTTGGTGATGTCAGCGCTTACGGCTCTACTACGATTCATACTCCGAATATCGACAGTCTGGCTCATGGCGGAGTTTGTTTCACGAACGGATATGCCACTTCGGCAACTTCCACTCCCAGCCGTTACGCTTTGATGACCGGAATGTATCCGTGGAAAAATAAAGATGCAAAAATCCTGCCGGGAGATGCCCCTCTTATCATTAATGAAAATCAGTTTACTTTGCCGAAGATGATGCAGCAATGCGGTTATGTGACCGGAGCTATCGGAAAGTGGCATTTGGGGATGGGAGACGGCAATGTCAACTGGAACGAAACCGTCAAACCGGGTGCCAAAGAAATCGGTTTCGACTACTCTTGCCTGATTGCAGCAACCAACGACCGTGTCCCGACGGTTTACGTGGAAAACGGCGATGTAGTAGGACTCGATCCGGCCGACCCTATCGAAGTGAGTTACGAGCATAATTTTGAGGGGGAACCGACTGCCATCTCTCATCCGGAGATGCTGAAAATGCAGTGGGCACACGGACACAATAACTCTATAGTAAACGGAATTCCCCGTATCGGATATATGAAAGGCGGACAGAAAGCCCGTTGGAAAGACGAGGATATGGCCGACTATTTTGTAGATAAGGTAAAGAACTTTGTTACTGAACACAAAGGTGCTCCTTTCTTCCTGTATTATGGCTTACACGAACCTCACGTCCCTCGTGCTCCCCACCAGCGATTTGTGGGCAAAACAACGATGGGGCCTCGTGGCGATGCCATCGTTGAGGCAGACTGGTGTGTCGGCGAACTGCTTGCCCACTTGAAGAAAGAAGGCTTGTTGGAAAAGACACTGATTATCTTCTCCAGCGATAACGGGCCGGTTCTGAATGACGGTTACAAAGACGGTGCTCCCGAACTGGCAGGCGATCACCTTCCTGCAGGAGGTCTGCGCGGAGGTAAATATAGTTTGTTCGACGGTGGTACGCATATTCCTCTGTTTGTTTATTGGAAAGGAAAGATTCAGCCGGTCGTATCCGATGCACTGGTTTGTCAGGTAGATATTCTCGCTTCTCTGGGTTCGATGATACATGCCGATTTGCCGGAAGGTTTGGATAGTCGGAACTATCTGGATGCTTTCTTCGGAAAAGAGCAGACTGCCCGCAAGGATGTAGTGCTGGAAGCGCAAGGACGTATGGCTTATCGTTCGGGCGACTGGATTATGATGCCTCCTTATAAAGGTTCCGAACGAAACCTGACCGGAAATGAATTGGGTAATCTGGGTGAATACGGATTATTCAATGTAAAAGCCGACCGGACTCAACAACAGAATATGGCGGCACAACAGCCCGAACTTCTGGACTCCCTGAAGCAGAATTTCTTTGCTGAGGTGGACGGTTATTATCGCAGTGAAGTAGAAGAAGAGCCATTAAAATAAGGTCAAATGTTTATTCTGAACATAAATCCCGTTGATAAAACAATCGTTCTATTCTACCGGAGTTTATTTCTCTACTTTTGTTCTGTTCGATGTCGGACAATTAACCTTGAAGTATGTATATGAAAATGAAAGCTTTTTTAATGTTTGTATTGCTGTTCTTATGTTCGATGGGAACAAAGGCGCAGGATTTGGGGGCGAACTATAATGAAAATATAGATTACCCGATTACGGAAATAGAGATGTTGAAACAGTCGAAAGTGACTTGGGTGAGAGGATTTGTCAATATCCCCAATCTGTTTCTTCAGAATGAAAACGGGAAGATTGTTGGTGTGAAAGAAAATGCCATCAGGACACATATTCCTACACTGAAATTTATTCAGGCCAAGAAAGCCTTGGGCGACCGTGTGAAATTTATATTGAGCCTGAAAATACCTTTTGAATTATATACCGACACGGTTCCCAAAGTAGGAACTAAGGAGATGGAGTACATATTTCAGGCAACTGAAGTATTACTGAAAACCTATGATATGGCGAAGAATATTGAAATACTTGTCATGGGTAACGAACCGGAATGGGAGAATGCATTGGATACCGATCTCTGTCATGCGGACGGTGAGGATTATCGGGCATTTCTGAATGAGTTTGCCAATCGGCTGACTGCCTGGAAACAGGCTAATGGATGGACATTTGATATTTATGCCGGAGCATTGAACCGTGTATCCGAATTGCCGAAGAGTGAAACGGTACCTGCGGTAGTCTCTGTGGTTAATAACAATCCTAATGTTGTAGGGCTCGACTTACACGTTCACGCATTGAAAATCAACCAGGCGGAAGATGATTTCCGTATTATCCGCGATAAATATGGTGTAACAAAGAAACTGATTTGCACGGAATTCTCTATGGTACGTGCTTTAAATCCTCATGTAGCCGACGCACTGGGAGAATGGGGAACCAAGCATGGTTATACGGCCGGGATGAAAATTTACGAATACCTTAATCTGATAGCTGAAAAAGCTAATGCCGGTACACCGGTCAGTGCAACCGAGTTCAAGAGCCTTTTTGAGAGTTATTCCTGGTATCCGAAGAATTGGTATAAAACTTTTTATGAGGTGTTCAAGAAATATGATACGTATGCCATTACCGGACGTTTTAGTGTGGTTCCCGGTGGAGCGAGAGCTGTTTACGATGCGAAGACTGAAATGTGGGAACTTGGAGGAATTTATTTTTCCCGTTATTTAGGACTGGATGCAGACGGATTCTACAATCCCAATCCATTGCTGTATCCCGATTTCATCGCTGCCCGGGATGGATTGGCAGTTTCCAGCCTTGTCGGAGGGCAACGGGAATTGTTCATTCGTTGGGGGAATGGAGCCGATAAAACAGGTATATTGTCAGTAACAGATGAAGAGGGAACAGAGGTGGTGCGTCGATCGCTTGATTCGGAGAATGATTATACATTGGTTGAAAATCTTGTTCCCGGAACTGCCTACCATGTAGCATTGCTGAAATCGGATGATGCCGTGTTGTGGAAGGATGATGTTAAGACCAAGTCTGTAACAGGAAAGTTTCCTTTGTTGAAATATCAACAAGTGGATGAATATATGTTGGTACAACTATTAAATTTGCCGGCTGATGTCTCATCTTATAAAGTAAAGCTGGATGGACAGGAAATCAATATAGTGAATAAGAACCTGAACGGACAAATACTTACCGCCGAAGTGACTTATAAGGATGGATCGGTAGAAATATTGTCGACAACTGTTAGAAAGTAATTATCTTAAATTTATTCGCTTATGAAAGTAATATATGTAGTGTTGGTATGTTTGTTGGCTTTCACCTCTTGTGCGGAGACGGAATATGCCGAAAACGGGGTTGATAAGAAGAATATAACAGGATATACCGAAGTTGGGTTTTATAGTTTGGATGGAATTTGTACTTTTACAGAGCAGGAACAACTTCAGGCTGCAATTAATCCTAAACGGTTGACTTATCGCCTGCAAAATTCGGATCAAAGCAAATACATTCATGTGAAGTTTGACGGGAAGCCCACGGCTGTTGGTCAAAAGATAAAGACTGAATTCTCATTCCAAGGAGTTTCTTTTCTCAAAGAAGGGATGGAGATGGAAGTAGTTCGTATAGATGGAGATAAAGTTTGGTTGTCAGGAGATAACGTCGGTATAGTAATCCCTGTTTTTAATAATTAAAAGAAAGATATTATGAAAAGATACATTCCTATTGTAGCGTCATTAATGGTGTTTTCGTTGATATCATGTGATGAAGTCATGGATCTGACACAGCCGGAAAAGGCTGAAGTTACCTATTCCAATATTACCTTGTCGCTTTATCAGACAGGCAAATATGATTTATATCTGGATGAGCCGGAATACCAATATAACATTATGGTGGAGAAAAGCCATTGCGAAAAAGAAGCAAAGGCGAAATTGGCTGTTGTCGATGCCAAAGAGTTTGGTGAAGAATATCACCTCTTACCTGTGGAATATTATGATCTGGATGGGAGTAATTTTAATTTTAAGGGGGACGATGTCCTGCGTATGGTAAATTTGCGCTTCCATGATTTAGGTACGCTTGACGGATCAAAGAAATACGTTCTCGGTTTGAAACTGGTTTCCGACGATCTTGCAGTCAATCAAGAGAAAAGTACAATGACTTTCTTCCTGCAACAGAAACAGGGAGAAATCGACAACCCTTATACCGTGGCGACAACGAACGACTTGATAACTCTCGGAGAGAAACTCAAAGATGGTAAGACGATCTATGCCAAGATAGAGAATGATATTGATTTGCAAGGTGTAGACTGGCAACCGATAGAGACTTCGGTTTCCAAACAACTTGTATTGGATGGAGGCGGACATACGATTCGTAATCTGAAAGTAAATACTTCCTCTTCTGTTAATCAGGGATTCTTTGGATTGTTGGTTGGTAAGTGTTCCAATATAAACTTTGAAAATGCGCAGATTACAGCCAATACAAAGATGGCAGGCATCCTTGCCGGACAGGTGGGAGCTGCTACTTCTCCGGGTATTGTGGAGAATGTTCGGGTATCCGGTACGATTTCTTTAACTTCGGGAACGGGAGCGACTGCCTGGGATAACGGTCAGGCTGGTGGTATCTGTGCAAGACTTCATGGTGCAGATAGTAAAATTCATCAGTGTACATCGGCAACGGATATTACTGCCGTATGGTGCGCCGGCGGTATTTGTGGGGAAACGAGAGGCGGAGCAACGATCTCTCAATGCTCTTCCACTGGGGATATTGTGACTGAATCATGTGTAGGAGGCATCGTTGGACGTATGTTATATTCTATCGTTACGCAGTGTTATTCTTCAGGTCTTGCACAAGCTTTCCCGATGAAAGTGGCGAATCCTGCGGGTGGTATTGCCGGATTTGTAGATCCTAGTCCGACAGCTGTGATCTCTTATTGTTATTCCGATTGCGAGATTTCCGCTCAAAATCAGGTAGGCGGTATTATGGGATTTGCTAACAAGGCGACAGGAATCACCGTAACACATTGTGTGGCTTGGAACCGGAAATTATTCTCTAACGGTGCACCTAAGTCGGGAAGAATTTGCGGACGCTTTAACAAAAATGAGGCTAATAATTGCTATGCGAATCCGAATATGGAATGTCGTTTTTCTGCCAATACGCCTGCTATCGTAGATGAACAAATACCCAACTACGCAGCACAAAACTTTGGTGCCGACCGTTACAATGGTCTTTCTACGATGAGCACCCCGATAGATGCTGCCAAGGCTCTTTCCTGGGATGAATCAATATGGAATCTCGCAGGGGAGAAACCCGGTTTGGTTTGGATGTTAGATTGAAATTTTGTAGATGAGATAAAGATCAGATATAGAATAAAATAGGTATGAAAAAACATAAAATGACAAAAAGACTTATTCTCGCATTAGGAATCATTGGTTTGTCTGTCACTGGGGTACGGGCTGATTCGGTTAATGAGAAGGAGATCACTTATGCCGATCCTACAATTTATGTGGAAAACGGAAAGTATTACCTCACCGGCACACGCAATCAGGAACCACAGGGCTTTGCTATCCTCGAATCGACCGATCTGGAGCATTGGACAGTGCCTGATGGCAGTTCCCTGCAACTGATTCTGCGGAAAGGAGATCGAACGTATGGTGAAAAAGGCTTCTGGGCACCTCAATACTTTAAGGATAAAAGAACTTATTATTTCACTTATACCGCTAATGAGCAAACAGTAATTGCTTCCTCAAAATCGGTATTCGGACCTTTCCGGCAGAAGGAAGTCAAGCCGATAGACGCTTCCGCTAAGAATATAGACTCTTTCCTATTTAAGGATGATGATGGGAAGTACTACCTATATCATGTCCGCTTTAATAAAGGTAATTACCTTTGGGTAGCCGAGTTTGACATAAAGAAAGGAAGTATCAAACCGGAAACATTGAAACAATGTATGGACTGTACGGAGCCTTGGGAAAAGACTCCGAACTATAAGTCTGCACCGGTGATGGAAGGACCGACTGTTATGAAGTGGGACGGGGTATATTACCTCTTCTATTCTGCCAATCATTTTATGAATATCGATTATTCGGTAGGTTATGCCACTGCTTCTTCCCCTTTCGGTTCGTGGAAGAAGCACCCGAACAGTCCGATCATTCATCGCAGCCTCGTAGGAGAAAACGGATCAGGGCATGGAGATGTGTTTAAAGGGTTGGATGGAAAATACTACTATGTCTATCACGTTCATCGTTCGGATTCCACCGTGTCCCCTCGTAAAACACGTATTGTTCCGCTCATCCTGAAGAAAGGAAACGATGGCATATACAACATCACCGTAGACAAAGAGCACGTCATAAAGCCAATGTGGAAATGATTTGTTCAGAAATGTAGTAGAGAAATCTATTTTGCACATTTGTACGGGTTTTGAGGATAATCTTCCTTTTCATTTGAAGATTTTCCCGCTTAATTTGTGTCTTGAGATAAAGAATTTGTTAACAGTTAAAAATAATGTTTATGAAAAGAGACAGACTTTATTTTTCTTTCTTCTGTCTTTGTTGCTTTTTGTTTTGTGCGCTGGACGTGCAGGCACAACAAGATTATTGGAAGGGACAAGTGAAGGATGCAGTATCTGGTGAACCGATGATTGGTGTCAGTGTTCGCGTGAAAGGTACGGGAAGCGGTACGATTACTGATTTTGACGGTAATTTTACTGTGAAGGCATCGAAAGGAGACATACTTGTCATTTCTTATGTGGGTTATAAAACTCTGGAACTGGATTTAAAGAATAAAACGACTTTAGGAGTAATTTCTTTAGGAGAAGATACGGAGACACTGGAAGAAGTGGTAGTGGTTGGATACGGTGTACAGAAAAAGGTATCCAGTGTCGGTTCCATTGCTACTGCAAAAGGAGATGATTTATTAAAGATAGGTAGCGTGAACTCCGTTTCCGAAGCCTTACAAGGTCAGATGCCGGGTGTGGTTGCCATCAATTCCACCTCAAAGCCAGGAGCCGATAAGGCTTCTTTATTGATTCGTGGTAAGTCTACTTGGGGAGAAGCGGAACCACTGGTATTGGTGGACGGTATCGAACGTGACTTCAACGATGTAGATGTGAACGAAATCGAATCTATTTCGGTACTGAAAGACGCTTCGGCAACTGCGGTTTACGGTGTGAAAGGTGCGAACGGCGTTATCTTGCTGACAACCAAACGCGGACTCGAACAGAAACCGGAAATATCATTTACAGCTAACTTCGGTTTTAAACAACCTTCTGCTGCTCCTGAATGGTCTGACTATGTGACCTCTATGAAACAATATAACAGAGCCCAGGCTAATGATGGTAACTGGGGAGCAATGGTTCCCGAATCTACCATTACCGCATGGGAAAATGCGTATGCTACCGGAAATTACGGTCCGTATAACGATGTCTTTCCCGAAGTGGACTGGTGGAAAGAACTGGTAAAGAATGTAGGTTATGAACAGGCTTATAATCTTAATGTACGTGGTGGTACGAAGAAAATGAGTTATTTCGTATCTTTGGGTTATTTGCATGACGGAGATATTTTTAATACTACCAAACAAGAGGATTTCGATCCTTCCTTCTCTTACCGTCGTTATAACTGGCGTAGTAATTTCGACTTCAATATCACAAGTACTACTAAACTTTCGTTCAATGTGGCCGGTAAGATGGGTTATCAGAACCAACCGTCTTATTATGAGAATGTCGATTCTCCGGATGAACGTTTTTTTAAAACGTTCTTTACGGCTCCAAGTAATGAATTTCCGATTAAATATAGTAATGGAATATGGGGAGACGGGTTAAGTTCCGATCAAAATATAGCCTGTCTGATGAACGAAGGAGGTAGTCGTAATATTAAGCAACATCAAGGTTTCTACGATGTAATCTTGAATCAGAAGCTGGACTTTATTACAAAGGGACTGTCATTGAAAGCATCATTGTCTTACACTACTTCTTCTTCATGGACTACCCAGATCATGCCGGGTAAAATTTTAGGTAAAGACGATTTGGTTGCCCAACGTACACATATTCGTATTAATCGTGTGTATGATTACGCCAATCCTATTTATAATGCTGACGGAACAATTACTTATAATTATACCGAGAAACGCTATCCGGATGAAAATGCTCCCGGAGATTTGCCTGTTGGTGGTGTTTATGACGGTTTCAAGGCTTACGGACGTAAACTTTATTACGAATTAGCATTGAATTATAGTCGCCAGTTTGGCGATCACGATGTAAGCGCCTTATTTGTGTTTAACCGTAAGATGAACGAATCGACCAATACTGCTAATTCGGGTGTGATGAACTTCCCGGCTTACGAAGAAGACTGGGTAGGCCGTGTCACTTACAACTTCAAAGAGCGTTATCTTGCTGAATTTAACGGTGCCTACACTGGTTCGGAAAAATTTGCTCCGGGACGCCGTTTCGGATTCTTCCCCTCTGCCTCTATTGGTTGGCGTATCAGTGAAGAACCATGGGTAAAGAAATTGACCAAAGGTGTACTGACCAACCTGAAAGTGCGCTATTCGTATGGAGTAGTTGGTAATGATAAAGGTGCTACCCGTTTCAACTATATTCAGAAGTTTGAGCAACTATCTGCCAATGCGCAGTTTGGTAAATATCAGACCAGTAACTGGGGACCTTTATACAAAGAAGGAAAACTGGCCGACCCCGATGCTACCTGGGAAGAATCTATCAAGCAGAATATTGGTATCGAAATAGGTTTGTGGGGTAAACTAAACTTTACTGTGGATTTGTTCGACGAAAAGCGTAATAACATTTTGATGACACGTAATACGATTCCGTCATGGGCCGATAGTGGTATTGCTTTTCCGCAGGTGAATCTGGGTAAGACTAAAAATCACGGTCTCGAACTGGATATTGCCTGGAACGACCATATTGGAAAGTTTAATTATTACGCGAAGTTTAATTTTGCAACCAGTGAGAATCGTGTCGTTTTTATTGATGATCCGAAGAACCAGAGCGAATATTTGAAAAAAGCCGGAAAGTCAATCGGATATGTGAATAAATACCTGGCAACAGGAAACTTCCAGTCATTGGATGATATTTATAACTCGGCGCAGTCCACTATTGCCAATGGTACACATAATACATTGATTCCGGGAGACTTGTATTACATCGATTATAATGGTGACGGCATGATTGATGCTAAGGATATGGTTCCGATGAAAAACCTGAACTATCCGACTACTACCCTCGGATTTACATTGGGAGGTTCTTACAAAGGAATCGGATTCAATATGTTGTGGTACAGTGCTATGGACGTTTATAAAGAAGCGATTCCTTCCTATTTATGGGATTTCCCGGAAGGTAATATCAAGGCTCAACCAAATACGTTGAATACATGGACAGCCGATGCTCCGATTCAAGGCGGTCCGATTCGCCCCAGTATTCATGTTCAGAGAAGTTATAATTCGGTGGCTAGTACATACACATATACCAACCATGCTTATCTTCGCTTGAAGAACCTGGAAGTGAATTATCAGATTCCGAAGCGTTGGTTGCAGCCTTTACGTCTGACAAAACTGCAAGTATATGTCAACGGTACCAATTTGTTGACGTTCTCGAAAGGTGATTCCCGCCGTGACCCCGAACATTCGGGACAGAATGTTTATCCGGTGGTGAGACGTTATAACATTGGTTTTAGATTAGGATTATGAGACACTTTAAATTTACTGATATGAGAAGACATAAGTTGAATTGGATATGGATCATTCTATTGGGGTTGTTTGTAGGAAGTTGTGAGGACTATCTGGACCGCTCTCCCGATGACGGACTTTCCGAAGATGATGTTTATAAAGATTATAGCAGTTTGTTAGGGTTCATGGACCGCATCTTTCAAAATGATGATATATTAATCTTTACACATGGTATCAACTCTTATTCGAATACATACGTAACGGTAGGTAATTTATCGGATGAATATGCATCCGTTCGCGATAATGATCCGTCGAAGTTTGTCAATGCAGGTAACTGGCTGGAGAATGCCGGTACACGTTTCGAAATAGGAAGTAAAAGTGATGGGAAGAATTTCAAAAGTGCTATTTCTCGTGCTTATACCGGACTTCGTATCGTGAACCGTGTAATTAGCGGAGTAGATCAAGTGAAATCCATCACAGACGACCAAAGGAGAAAACTGTTGGGACAGGCTCATTTCCTACGTGCCTACTTCTATTTTGAGATTATCAAGCGATATGGCGGAATGCCCATCTTTGACCAGCTTTGGGGAGCATCGGATGACTTTGACTTTCCCCGTAAAACTTATCAGGAATCCAATGCTTGGATGCAGACAGACTTGGATAAAGCCATTGAATATTTACCTATAAGCTGGCCTGACGAGGAACATGGACGGCCTGACAGAGTAGGCGCCATGGCATTAAAAGCGATGACACAGCTTTATGCTGCCAGCCCTTTGATGCAGAACGACTTGAATTCTATTGAAAACAAAGGGTATGGAAAAGAGATGGCTGCCGAAGCTGCCCGTAGTGCGCAAAAGGCGATCAATGCTATTGAAAGTCACGAATATTATCGCTTGATGAATCACGACGAATATCGTAGTATTCAATTAATGCCTAATTCCAATCAATTCGCACAGCCGGAATACTTATGGTTCCTGCGTTGGCATCATGGCAACTGGTCTGCTTTCGTCAGAGCGCAATGGCTGACACAACCATACGATAATAAAACCGGTGCCGAAGGTACTCCTTATAATGCTCCGACACAAAATGCGGTAGATATGTACGAACGTAAGGGAGCTGACGGCAACTACTATCCGATCACTGATCCGCGTTCCGGTTATGATGCGGTAAAGACTACCAATCCTTACTCGGATAGAGACCCTCGCTTCACTAATAATATCCTCGTGCCCGGTGAGCAATGGGGAAAGAATTTACAGGGTGTTCCTTATTATCTGACTACTTATTCGGGCGGTTACTCCGAGAACTTCATTTCTACCAATCAGTTTACGAGAGGCTCTCAACAGACCGGATATATGTGTAAGAAGTTCATTTGGCCGGAAGCAAGTGTGCCTTTGTTTGGCGAAGCTGGTTTCCAATTATATCGTTTGGTGGCTGTGTACATTCGTGTTTCGCAAGTTTATCTGGATATGGCAGAGGCTTCATACGAGGCGACAGGTGATCCGGATGCAGTCGTTACGGGTTGTACGATGTCGGCCCGTCAGGCTTTGAATAAAATCCGTGTAAGAGCCGGAATCGGCGAACTACCGGATGGAGTGGATTTTAGAGAAGCTTATCGTCGGGAACGTGGTGTGGAATTGATGTTCGAAGGACACCGCTGGTATGATATCCGCCGTTGGATGATTGCTGAAGACCTGTTTAAGGGTGAATATCCGATCATGGGTGTCAAAGCAACCCCGATCAATCATTCTTATACGGCCGACCAGTTGAAAGTGGAAAAAGCCTGCACTTATAAGTTGACCGACTTTACTTACGAGTATGTTCCGGTGAGGACAGCCGTGCGGACGTTTAACAAGCGTAATTATTGGTATCCGCTACCGATGGATGAAGTGGCGGCTTTGGATAATCTTCAACAGAACCCCGGATGGTGATACCTATAAATAAAGAAAAGTATATGAGAAACAAGATTAGATATATAAGACTGATAGGGCTCATATTTGTCCTTATCGTTGGCTCTAGCCTGACTTTCGCACAGAATAAATCAAAGAGAAAGTCGGCGAAGAAGCCTTTGGTGGAAGTAGTTTCTATTGTTACCGACGAGAAAGGTAGCCCGTTGAAGAATGTTTCTATCATTTGTGGAGAAGGCGCAGTCGTTCTATATACAGATGCAAAGGGACGTTTTCAGACGAAGGTCGAGAATGACGCAACCGTCATGGTGGAGGCTTTGGGATATGAAGATAAAGTGTATAAGCTGACAGGCAGCAATATCGTTCCTGAAAAGATTGTCCTGAAGAAAGAGCCTCTGTTCCTGACCGAAGAATCGTTGGTGAATAGAGCCGATGGTGGCAAGACGTATAAAGGGAATGAAGTAGGCGCAACGAGCGTACTGGAGAACGGACAGTTCGGAACGTTCCCTGATTTGACGCTGACTAATATGCTGCAAGGTAAAATGTTAGGTCTGCAAGTTCGCTCCACAGTCAGCGGATTGGGTAATAATACGCCTGATTTATTTATCCGTGGCCAGCATGGCATGTCGGAGAATACAGCTATCGTTATCATCGATGGTGTGGAACGTCCGGCAGCGGATTTGATTCCTGAAGAAATCGAACGTATCGAGTTGCTGAAAGATGCCACTGCCAAGATTCTTTATGGGGCGCGTGCTGCGAATGGCGTACTTTGGGTGACTACCCGCAGAGGAAAGGCCAACCGCCGCATTTATAACGCAACCGCCGAAGCAGGTGTGGTACAGATGACGCGTACTCCTGATTTTCTGAATTCTTATCAGTATGCTAATCTGTACAATGAAGCGCGTGCAAATGACGGATTGACTCCTTACTATAATCAGAAACAACTGGAAGGATATAAAAACTCCAAAGGAGCCGATGATCTATTGTATCCGAACGTCGATTTGTACGATCAGTTATTGAACAAAAATGCCAACTATCGGAAAGTATCGTTCGATATGACGGGAGGTACCGACAGAGTGCGTTATGCCCTGATTGCCGGATATGTAGGAGGTAGCGGATTTGAAGACGTCACCTATACTCCGCAATTGCACCGCCTGACTCTTCGCGGAAACCTCGACTTCAATGTAACGGATTTCCTGACTATATCCGCAGACGTTGCCGGACGTATGGAAATGCGTAAATGGGGGCAATTGGACTGTGGTCAGGTATTTACGGCCCTGTCTACGCATCGTCCGAATGAATACCCGCTGACTATGTCACCAGAAGAAACCGGACTGGCCAGCTCGGACGGGATTCCTTTGTTCGGTGCAAGTCTGCTGCGTCCGATGAATGTATACGCGGAAACGATGTACGGAGGATATACGGATGAGCGTTATACACGCAGCCAGACCAATATCGGTTTGAAATTCGATCTTGATATGCTGACAAAAGGCTTGAAAGCCGGTGCTTTCCTTTCTTTCGACAACTATGATTACCTACAACTCTCTTTGAGCAAAGTCTATCCGACGTATGCCATCAAAACATATCGTGACTTTGCCGGTGAGGAACAGATCATGTACACCCAGATGAAGAAAACAGATGTAGCCACTTCACAGAGTCGGAAGTCGACTACCTTGCAGCAGACATTGGGTTGGAATGCCTTTGCCGCATACGAGAATACATTCAACCAAAAGCATGATGTATCGGCACGGCTGACTTACATGTACTCGAAAACAACGAATCAGGGAGTGACCCAGGACATCATCAATGCAAACTACGCATTGCGCTTAAACTATATGTATGACCGCCGTTATGCTGTGGAAGCCGACATGGCATTGATGGGAAGCAACCGTTTCAAATCGGGAAATAAATACTTCTTCTCGACTGCGGGTGGCCTTGCCTGGATTCTAAGCAATGAAGATTTCCTGAAAGACAATGAATACGTGAACTTCCTGAAACTGAAAACCAGCGCCGGTATATTGGGCTATGACAGAAGCACTGAACATTTATTGTATGAACGTGCCTGGTCGCAAGACGGCAGCTTCCGGTTCGGAACAACGAACAATGGCGCTACGGCTTACTATTCCACTTTTGTCCGTGCGGGCAATCCGAACCTGAAATGGGAAAAGGCAGCAGAATGGAACATCGGTGTGGAAGGCTTGTTCCTGAACAACCGCTTATATACCGAAATGAACTATTTCCGTGAGAAACATACGGACATCATCGGTTCTGTTGATGCCTCTTACGGGGATTATACTGGCAACTTTACCTACCAGGATAACATGGGCTCCGTCTTGAATCATGGTATAGAAGGAATGTTCACTTGGAGCGACCGCATCAACGACTGGGCTTATTCGGTAGGAGCCAATTTCGTATGGTCAAAGAATAAAGTATTGAAATGGAACCAGGTGAAACATGGTGAAGAATACCGCTACACAGTGGGGCGTTCTACCGATGCTATGATGGGACTGGTTGCCGAAGGATTATTTGGCAAAGATGTAGTCATCAACGGACATGCAACCCAGACGTTTGCCGATTATCAGGAAGGCGACATCGCCTACAAAGACCTGAACGGTGATAAAATCATTGACGGTCGTGACGTAAAGGAACTCGGAAACTCATTCCCACGTACTACATTGGGCATCGATTTCAATGTAAGTTATAAAGGCTGGGGGTTGTATCTTCAGGGATATTCCGAACTGGGCGTTCACACTTGGGCAACGAATGCTTATTACTGGAATAATGGAGAAGGTAAATACTCCAAACTGGCATTAGACCGTTATCATCCGGCAAACAATCCGACCGGAAATTATCCGCGCCTGACAACCACTGCTGGTGAGAACAACTTCCGCAATTCTTCTTTCTGGTTGAAGAATACAAGCTTCTTCCGTATGAAGAATGTTGAATTGAGCTACACGTTCAATCAGTTCTCCCCAAGTTCGGTAGTGAAGAAGATGAAGGTTTTCGCTCGTGGTGCAAACTTGTTTGTGCTTTCTTCCGTGAAAGATTTGGATCCTGAATTGCTGAATGCCGGTGTGACAAACTACCCGGTGACGCGTACTTTTACAGGCGGAGTCTCTTTTGTATTTTAATTTTGAACAATTAATAGATGGCAATATGAAACATATATTAGGAAGTTGCGTTTTAGCAGGTCTGTTTCTCTTTTGTGCTTGTGACGACACATTGGATACAAAGGTGACGTGGCAGATCGGAGACTCTGATACCTGGAGAGTGCCGGAACTTGCTCAAGGCGTACTATATAAAGCTTATAATGGCATAGCCAACCGCCCGGATTGTTTTGAAGATAACTTTCTGGATTGTGCTACCGATAATGCAGTGACTAATCTGCGCAGCTCTTCTGTCTATAAATTAAATATGGGTGGGATGACAGCGTTTAACAACCCGATCGGAAATTGGAGCAATGCGTACAACATGCTGAACTATGTAAACTCTTTCCTCGAAAACGGCTTGACCGACCAGGTGCAGTACAACCGTACCGACCCGGAAGTGGACAAGCAAATCAAGCTGCGTCTGGAAGGTGAATCGTATTTCCTGCGTGCATGGTGGCATTTTGAGCTATTGAAGATGTATGGCGGAAAGGCGAAGAATGGAAAAGCATTGGGTATTCCGTTGGCAGATCATTTTATTTCGCAGGATGAGGCCGCGCAGAACGGTGAATTTCTTCGTCCTACTTATCAGGCAACAGTCGATTTTATCGTTAACGATTTGGATAATGCCATCGAGTTATTACCGAATGTGTATCAGGGAGATGACCTGGAGTTTGGTAATACACAAATCGGTCGTGCCACGAAAGCGGCGGCAGCTGTTCTGAAAAGTCGTGCACTTTTATATAGCGCAAGCCCTGCCATGCAGGATGATGATGTGACGAAGATCACCGGCATGGGACAATTCGAAATACTGAACCCTACGGTTTACCAGGCAAAATGGGAAGCGGTAGCCAAAGAGATCAATAAGATTCTGGGCATGGAAGGTTTCGGAACTTATGTTCCTGTTACGGCTTCCTCCATTGCCGATGTGCAGACCGAAAGTTCCGATTATGCTTTCCGCAAATATTTTAATAGTAATCTACTGGAAGGCCTTCATTTCCCGCCATTCTATTATGGAAGTGCTCGTGCCACTCCTTCTCATAATCTGGTAAAGGCTTTTTATGCGAAGAATGGTTATCCGGCAACCGATGTCCGTTCCGGTGTCGATCTGTCTGATCCTGATTTCGATCTGACGCAGCTTTATGCCGTACTGGATAATCGCTTTGCACTGAATGTCTACTATCATAGTGCTACATTTGGCGATTCCGGTCAGCCGTTGGATATGTCCGAGGGTGGAAAAGATTCTCCTTCGTTTAGTGAGAATGCTACACGTACGGGTTATTACCTGGCTAAATTCGTTTCCAAGAAATCGGCTATGTTGAATCCGATTCAGACATTAAACTCGGTTCATTACAATCCTTTGTTACGAAAATCGGAAGTTCTTCTTAACTTTGCCGAAGCTGCTAATGAGGCTTGGGGCAACCCGACAGTGAAAGCCGAAGGATGTCTGTATTCTGCATACGAAATATTGAAAACAATCCGTTCGCAAGCCGGGGGTATCAATTTTGATCTTTATCTGGATGAAATGGCTCAAAGTAAGGACTCGTTCAGAAAGTTGATTCAGAACGAACGTCGCTTGGAATTTACTTTCGAGAATCATCGTTATTTTGATATGCGTCGTTGGGTATTGCCGTTGAACGAAGAGGTGGAGGGTGTTGCCGTTACCCGCAAGGAAGATGGTACATTCAGCTTCAAAGTACAGAAAGTGGAACAACGGAAATATGAAGTGAAAAACTATTTCATGCCGCTACCGTATGCAGAGCTGGAAAAGAATAAGAATCTAATGAATAATCAGGGTTGGGAATAACGTGCTGTTGATATAAATACTTATTTACAATGAAAAGACTAAATATATTATGGATAGGGCTGATAAGCGTTCTGATGACTGCTTGTTATGACGATTATGAAAAGGACTACGATAAGAGTTCTGTGTACTTTGCTTCGCAAAAACCTCTGCGGACACTGGTAGCCGATACAGATATGTCGATAAAGGTGGGAGTGGCTATTGGCGGTAAAAGAGAGGTGCATACCGATGATTGGGCTACGTTTGAGATCGATCCGTCTTTACTGGATGGTACGGGCTTGACACTGATGCCGGAAAACTATTATCAGTTGGCTAATCCGAACAAGATGACAATTAGCAATCCGAATCTGGCAATAGCAGATGTGAAAGTGACTTTCTCCGATGCTTTCTATAATGACGATGCCGCTTTGGATAAGCATTATGCCATCCCTTTCCGGCTGGTCGATCATAATCAGGATGAAGTAAGTACCGACGTGAACGGTCAGTTGAAGGATTACAGCATTGTAGTTGTCAAGTTCGTCAGCCAGTATCATGGGACATACTTTGTGAAAGGGAAAGTTACTAACTTATCCACCCAGCAGGTGACTGAATACAATAACAAGGATTTGAGTCAGAATATGACCCGCGACTTTGTTTCGTTAGGTAGAAACAAAGTACGCAGACCGGGTTTCGGAAACACATTGGAAAATAATGAGTCGGTAAATCTGACAGTCAATCCGGACGGAAGCGTTACTATCGAAGCCGGAGGAAGTGTTGCTATCATAGATGCGTCCGCCTCATTAGATCCTGCAGCCGAATCGTTGGAATTTGTAGGAAAGCAGCCAAAGTTTACGCTTTCTTATAAGTACACGAAAGGTGGCGTCACTTATCAGGTTGACGAGGAACTGATTCGTCGTCAGAATCCAGAAGCCGATTTACGTTTCCAGGAGTGGTAGAATAGGTATTAGTTGATATAGTTTTTATCGCCAGTGAATTAGCTTACAGCATTTGTTAGCTAGTTCCTGGCGATGTTGTTTTTATTTGCAGCCGACATTCCGTTGGCGTTTATACCGCTTAAATTAACTTACGGCTCTGTCTTATGACAGAATAGATTTCCCTTTTTCTGTTATCATCCAATAACCTATCTTTTTTAAAGGGACTTTGATTGGGAAAAATCTATCGAATGAACCTCGGTTTTTAAATTTATCGACTTTTTTAAGTAGACTCTTAATAGAGGAAACTGAAAAAATCACTTCTTCTATTTTACTTTTATTCTTTTACAAGGTCTTTTATATAGAACGTCCATTCGGTTGAGCTCACGAAAAGGTACGTGGAACATGAATGTATAACGAGATAAGATAAATGACTATGTGTACAACGATAAAATGGAAAACAGGAATACTGGTAGTTGCGATGGCGCTGGTTTGCGGATCCGCAAATGCACAACATTGGCATCGGCATTATTATTATCGTCCTGATCGGGTGGTGACTGTTGTGGTTCAACCTGACGTGACATCTTATGTCAGCAACCCTTTTAATCAAAAGGAACGATTGGCAATGGCTATAGCTTACTTGGAAACGCATAAGCACCTAGGCATCAGGCAATATGCAAAAATGACGAGACTTAGCATGGCCGCGGCAGAAGCTGAACTTGATGCTTTCGCTATGGATAAAAAAAAGCCTATACAACTTATTATCAAAGGAAAAAAGAAAGTGTATATAAAAAGACAATAGTGTATGAAGCGGATTTGGAAATTACTGGTTTTAGGAATGGCTGTTATGTTTTTGCTGCAATCATGTGTGACCGTGCGCCGGTCCCACCGCCATCACCATCGCAAACATTGTTTTGTCGTTACGCAACGGATAACCGATACGACCTTGTATAACTTTCTTCCTACCGAATGTTGGGTGGTGTCAAAACCTGCTGTTTATGAAAATGAAGGATGACCGGGAACTGGTGATGATAGCAGCTAAAGAACCGGAAAAAGGATTTCGTTGTCTGATGGCAAAGTATAAGGATGCAGTTTATTGGCATATCCGAAGGTTGGTAGTGGTTCATGAGGACGCACAAGACGCAACGCAAGAAACTTTTGTAAGGATATTCCGGTCGCTGTCCGATTTTAAGGGCGAATGTTCTTTCCGATCTTGGGTATACCGGATTGCCACCAACGAAGCCTTGCGTCTTCTAAACCGGTATCGAGACGATCGGGTATCGTTGAATGACTCTGTAGACGAGTTAGACAGTCTGATAGCTGACGAATATGTAGACTACAGCGATTTGGAAGTCGTGAAACTACAAAAAGCTATTTTAACGTTGCCAACTAAGCAACAGTTGGCTTTTAACTTACGATACTATGACGATTTGGGATATGACGAGATTGCCGGAATCATCGGTTCAACAGCAGATGGTGTAAAGTCCAGTTATCATATTGCCAAAGATAAGATTATTAAATATATGAATTCAAACAATTAGATGTATGAAAGAAGATTTTGATTTCAACCGCATAGGTAAGCGTCTGCCCTATACCACACCCGATAGTTTCTTGGATGATATAGAAAACAACGTATGGGAAACTGTAAAACAGGAGATGCAGCCTTCTAGACCCAAACGCAACTTTCGTCTTTGGTATTCTGTAACGGGAGGACTTGTGGCAGCAAGTATTGCACTATTAATTGTCTTCAACCTATTGCCCCATCATCCAAGGAATAATTTTGAAGATGTTGAAAAGGCGTTTGCCAATTTGAGCAGTAGTGATCAGGATTACCTGTTTGCAACCTATCAGAACGATTTGTTTATGAACGAATAAAAAAACAAACAGACATGAAGAATATGATTAAAATTCTTGTACTTGCAGTAGCAATGATTACTTTTAATGTGAGTACTTATGCCCAGAAGAGCGAACGACAGCGTATGACTCGGGAACAGTTGGCTGAAGCCCAAGCTCATTTTATTGCCGATGAGATGGCGATGGATGATACGACAGCCAAGCAGTTTGTAGAAACTTTCTGCCAATTCCAGAAAGATATTTGGGCATTGGGGCCCCGTCCTAAAAGAGACGCTTCCCATCTTTCGGATAAAGAAGCTGAACAGGCAATGAATGAAAGATTCACTCATAGTCAAAAGATACTTGACCTAAGGAAAAGGTATTATTTGAAATACAGCAAATTTTTGACACCCAAACAAATTGAGAGAGTATATGAATTGGAAAGAAAGATGATGAATCGCCTGTTTCATCGCTCTCAAAATAAAGAAAACCGTAAATAATTGAAGATTATGAGATTAAAAACATTTAGCATATTTGGTTTATCGTTCCTTGTGATGTTTACCCTAACTTCGTGTGATAATGAAAACCTGGTAAACGAAGAGGAACTGAATTTCAGTGATGAAAATCCTACCCTAATTGTTCTTGCTGAACAAAAGGCAGGAAATGATGGATATGATGAAAAAGGTTTTTCAATAGTAAACTGCCCTAATTCACTGGAGCTTCACAAGCTCTACAGTGGCTTAAAGCTAAATTTTCAACTGTCGGGAGTAACCAGGATAGAACTGGAAAGTGTAGACGGTTATGCCTTGTCCGGAACTGTTGGCATCCAATGGGACGAGACGGGACAGCCGGTTATCGGCGAAGCGGAAAATGCCGGTTCCATTTTGGTTTTCAATGCTCCCGATGAAAACGGTTTCACTCCGGGAAAAGACTACTCTATTTTCACCTTGCCTTGCGACCTCTACGGAGGATACCGGCTTTCCATTTACAAGGACGGACTGGTTGCCCACTATTTTGGAGTGCATCAGACTGTAGAACCGGGCACATTCATAACCCCCGGTGATTTGGCAGAAAGCGAACTGGAATTTGACGACCCGGATGCGCCGCTCGTAGAAGCGCCCGGAACTGGATGCCACAACTACAGCCCTTCTCCGCCAATACCAACAGAACCAAACGGAAGAAAACAAGCAGGCATTATTGAATCAGATGGGAATTCGTTACGACAAGGTAGTGGCTCGAAAGAAAGCCAAGCTCCGCGAGCTGGAGAGAGAAGCTTTGACCCCGGATGTGGTGGAAGAAATGCAGGAGATTGTGGATGAGATGGTTGAGAATCGAGACGTCCGACTCGAACAGCAGTTTCTGCGACTCATCGATCCTCGAAACGACGACAATCCCAATGACGCATGGATGGTGTTGCGAGGTGCGTCAGCTCCCAATGCCTACATCGGTTATGCACCGGTAACCAATGCAGAATATGCTGCCTTTAAAGAAGACTTCACCTATAATGAAGGACAGGACAATTATCCGGTAGTATATATAACCATAGCTGAAGCCACGGCTTATTGCGATTGGCTTATAGCAAAAGACAATTTGCATAACTACCGTTTGCCGACCGACGAGGAATGGGTTCTTGGAGCCGGACACATGCCGAAAGATGTTACGATGAACGCAGGTCGTGTGGAGACGGGACTGACAGCGGTAGATGCTTACAGCCAGACAACGGGTGCTTGTGGTGGTATCGACTTCTGGGGCAACTGCTGGGAATGGACTTCATCCACAGATGCAAATGGACAATACATCATCAAAGGCGGCAGTTGGGATTCTGAACGAGACGATTGCCGTAGTGAAAAATCGGATGTGGTAAGAATTGGTACACAAGGATATACCAATGTCGGTTTCAGAGTCGTAAGAACAGATTTCATTTAATTCCCTAATAACATACGAATATGAAAAAAATATTTTTAGCAATGGCTATTGCCATTGTGACGGGTACTGCTGTGTCCGCGCAAGACGATGACAAAGAAGATAAAATCGTGGTTTCAACCCACCAAACGGATAAAGAGGATGGATATGAGGGTCATTCGGCTAGCCGATGCGGTATCAAATTCAATTTCCAGCTTATAGGTGTGACAAAGGTAGAACTGGAAAGTGTCGATGGCTTTCCGCTAGCAGGTACGGCGACTACCCAAAGGACCGCCCAGGGAAAAACTGTAATCGATGATATGGTACATACAAGTACCATTATAACGTACAGTTCAAGCAGCAAGTCTGGATTTATACCCGGAAAAGACTACTACATTTCCACCTTACCTTGCAACCTTTACGGAGGATACAGGCTCTCTATTTACCGAGACGGACTCGTGGCGCATTATTTCGGTGTGCATCAGAAGGTGGAATTGGGAGAATTTATCAGTCCCGATGATTTGGTAGAGAGCGAGTTAGAGTTCGACAAGCCCGGTGCTCCACTCGTAGAGGAAGGACGACCCAAAATGGATTCCAAGACACACAATCTATTCGTTCAATACCGTAAGAAATCTACGGAAGCCAACAAACAAGCATTGCTGGATCAGATGTGTGTACGGTATGACAAAGTGGTAGCCAGAAAGAAAAACAAGCTCCGTGAACTGGAACGTGAAGCCCGGACTTACAGCATTGTGGAGCACATGCAAGGTATTGTGGGCGAAATGGTACAGAATCGAGAAACCCGCATCCAACAGCAATTTCTTCGCTTCATCGACCCTCGAAGGGACGAGAATCCGAAAGATGCTTGGATGGTGTTGCGTGGCGCATCAGCTCCCAATGCTTATATCGGCTATGCACCCGTCACCAATGCCGAGTATGCCGCCTTCAAGTCCGGATTTACCTATGAAAAAGGACAGGACAACTATCCGGTTGTGAACATTACGATGAATGATGCCAAAGCTTATTGCAAATGGTTGACAGCACAGGACAGCAAGCATATCTACCGTTTACCCAATGAAGAAGAATGGATTCTTGGTGCTGGTCACATGCCTAAAGATGTGGCAATGAATGCTAACCACATTGAATCAGGACTGACAGCAGTGGATGCTTACAAACAGTCCACAGGTGCATGTGGAGGCATTGACTTTTGGGGAAACTGCTGGGAGTGGACTACTTCAACTGATGCTAACGGGCAGTATATTGTCAAAGGTGGAAGTTGGGACTCCAAACGTGACGATTGCCGTAGCGAGAAATCAGATGATGTAAGGACAGGTGCGCAAGGTTATGCCAATGTAGGTTTCCGAATTGTAAGGATAGATACCTCTGAATCTATGTAATTTTTAACAAGCAAATGACGGATGTACAGGATATACCTATTTGGCCTGTTGGTTATTAATAGATAACTTCTCTTTGATATAGACCAAACTTCCTTTTTCCGGTTAGATAACTTCGTCTTCCTTCGTTTCAAACTATAAATGCAAGCTTTGTTTTTATAAATGCAAGTTCCGTTTATAAAAACAAAGCTTGCAATTTTATAAACGGAACTTGCATTTATAGTTTGGAATAGGGCAAAGACAACTTTACTATTAAGGGAAGAGATCTTTGCAAAGGGAGCAAAAGGACTTTTCTACTAATAGCTGATACGCTGTCTAAGGATAGATCGAATTTCTATCATGGTAACTTCTACTTCAACTGCTTGAGAAACTCTGTCGGAGTGATATTAAATTCTTTCTTGAAACACTTTGTAAAGTAGTTCGGATCTGATATACCGACGGCAAATGATGCTTCGGAGACATTCATACCATTCAGTAAATGAGTTTTAGCCTCTTTCATTTTGATGGTCCGTATGAATTGGGTGATGGAGCATCCGGTGAGTGATTTCAGCTTCATGTGCAACAGGCTGCGACTGATGCGGAGATGGGCTGTGATTTCCGTTACTCCGAAGTCTTCCTTGGTGAGGTTCGCCATAATCAGTTCCATCAGTTCTTTCATGAATATTTCATCCCGCGGGTTGTTGGTGATTTGCTTGATGTTCAGTTCCTCTGCCTGTTTGAAGTGCTCGATACTCTGTTTCCGGCTCTTTTGGATATTCTGTACCAGCAGTTCCAGATTCTTGGCGTTGAAAGGTTTGGTGATATATGCATCGGCTCCACGCAGATAACCTTCCGTATGGTCGTTCTCATCAGTCTTTGCAGTCAGGAGGATAACGGGGATATGGCTGGTCGTTACGTCCTGTTTGACACGTTCCGTGAATTCCAGGCCGTCCATCACCGGCATCATTAAATCCGATATAATGAGGTTAGGCAGCTGTTTGGCTATCTTCTTGCAGGCTTCTGCACCATTATACGCTCGTATAATATCATATTTCTCGCTGAATATACTGGCGAGGTAATCATTCATTTCTTTGTTGTCCTCCACAATCATAATAGATTCCCGGGCAGGATCTTTTTCTTTGTTGGTCAGCTTTTCGGGAATGAGTTCGATGGTTTCCTTGATTCGCTGGTTATATTTCTGTATTTCTTCGGTCGTGATGTTCTCGGACGAGCGTTCATCGGGGTTGTAAGCATCCTCGGATACATTCAGGGTAACGATAAAATCCGAACCTTTGTTGATTTCGCTTTCTACCCGGATTTCCCCTTTGTGCATGTGTATGAGCGAACGCGTAAGCGATAATCCCAGTCCGAATCCCTCGCGATGGTCGCGCTTCTCAACTTGGTAGTAACTTTCAAATATTTGTTCTTGAGCTTCTTTAGGAATCCCCCTGCCATTGTCTTTGACGGAGATTTGCACAAATGTTCCTTTCTCTTCTTTTATTAGTTTGGCACTCAACTTGACGTATCCGCCGGGTTGGGTATATTTAAATGCGTTTGAGAGCAAGTTATAAAGAATCCGTTCCAGCTTGGAAGGCGAGAACCAGACTTCCTCTTCGGTGTCTTCCAGATTGACGATGAAGTCAATCTCCCGTTCTCCGGCTACGATGTCGAAGATGTGCGACAGTTCTTCCAGAAAGTGCATGATGTCTCCCTTCCGGACGCTGATACGCATCTGTTTCATCTCGATTTTACTGAACGTCAATAGTTCATTAATCAGATAATTCATCCGGTTGGCGTTTCGGTAGATGACTTCCAGTTTCTCTTTATCGTTGTTGCTGATTTGTGGCTGCTGGATCAATCGTTGCAGAGGCGATAGAATCAGGGTCAGCGGTGTTTTCAGGTCATGGGAGATGTAAGTGAAGAAATTGATCTTCTGTTGATTCATATTCTCTATGTTGACGCGTTGTTCATGCTCCGTTTTCAGTCGCATGAGCAGGATGATACGCGTTTTGGTATATCTGTATGCGGCGTAAATGATTAATAGGAAGAGTAGTGCATAAACTAAATATGCTCCCGGTGAGAGCCACCAAGGAGGAAGGACTCTGATGGCAAGGTCCTTTTGGCCCGTTTCGTCCCAGTGGATACCATCTTTGCTGGCTTTGATCTTTAAGATATATCTTCCTGAAGGCAGATTGGAGAAGCGTACCTGATGCTGGTTGCCTACAAACTGCCAGTCCTTGTCGATACCTTCCATTTTCATCGCATATTGAGTGTTGTCGGTATATTGATAATTCAGTCCGGAGTATTCGAGACGCAGGGATTGGGCTTGTTCGTGCGTCAGGGTGATCTCTGTCAGTTCGGAGATAGAGGAAGGGATGAATGCTTTCTCATTGTTGGGCGACATATATTCGCTGTTGCTCCAAATGGCAGTCAGTGCAATGTTGAAACGGGGATTGACGGAGCGTACCTGTTCCGGGTAGAAAGAAATCATACCGTTGATAGTTCCGAAATACAATTCTCCGTCAGGCTTCTTGCAGGCGGAGGAGTAGTTGAACTGGTTGATGGGCAATCCGTCGGCCGTGGTATATCGGTCAATGCTTCCTGTTTGGGAATTGATACAACAAAGTCCGTTTCCGGTACCTACCCAAACATTGCTCATCTCATCTTCAATGATACCTTTGATGGCGTTGGATCCCAACTGTTCTTTACTGTAAAAGGCGATAATGCTACCGTTGCGGTCCGATACATAAAGCCCGTTGTTGTCTGTACCTATCCATATCCGTTGATGTGAATCGGGGTAGATATAGGTGATGTAGAGATCGGTATGCGGCAGGATGGGGAGCGAGGTTACTTTCAGTGTATGGGTATTGATCTGAAATATACTGCCTTTTCGGGTTCCTGCCCAAAGTATACTGTCATTAAACTGTACCAGGTTAAAGACACGGAGAGATGAAATTTTTTCCGGGCGGGAGTTTGCTTTCTTCTTGTCGATCAGGAATAAGCCGGAAGGGCCTCCGTACCAGATATGATCGTTCTTGTCTTCGATGATGCAGAAGCCGGAAGAAACCTCATCCGACAGTAGATTATAGTCCACCGTGCGGTTTAGATGCGGTATATAGTGAAGAGCTCCTTTCAGGAACAGTCCGAGCCACAGGCTGTTATCTTTGTCGAGCCATAAAGAATGTATGTTCTTGGCGTAGATTTGCATTTGCTTGTGCAGCCGTTCGGCACGGGTGATTTCTTTCTTATTGTTCAGGTAGTTCAATCCGCCATCTTCGGTGGCGATGTACAGACCGTTGTCCGGAGCATTGATAATCTGGCGGACAGCCTTTCCGCTCAAATGATTGAAACTGGCTCCGTATGGATATATCTGGAACTGGTCGGAACCGAATATATAATAGTTGACTCCTCCGAAATAGGTTCCCACCCACATATTATGAGCCTTGTCCTGATAAAGGCTGTAAATGGGAGAATCGTTCAGCGCACTTAAATCCCGTTCCGATTGTTCGTAATGTGCAATCAGTTGATAGAGTTTGTTGAAGACAAAGATGCCATACTCCGTGCCTACCCATATATTCCCCGTATGGTCGGTTGCCGCACAGCGGAAGTGTTTTACTTCCAGGTCTTTCGAGAGATTACACAGGGTATTGCTTTGTATATGATAGACGAAAAAATCGTTGTTAGTATTAAATAAAAGCTGGTTGGACGAGATCAGGACGGCATTGTTGCATTGCTGTGTAAAAGGCTGGATGAGAGTCGGGAGGGAAACGAACTGTTTCTTCTCCAGACTGTATCGCATCAGTCCTTTGTTGGTGTCTATCCATAAGGTTTTGTCTCCGTCCTCCGCAAGGTATCTCACATGAGGTTTTTCTTCATCGAGAAGAAAAGGAACGAACAGACTGTCTTGTTCATTGTAGCGATAGAGTCCGTTGCTACAAGCGGCCAGAAGCACACCATCGCTGGTATTCAGGAAACAAACATCATCCTTAGTGTTCCCTTTAATCTGGTAACGACTGAAATCTTCTGTCTCGTAGTTATAGCTGCAGATGCCCTGATCGGTAGAGATCCATAGAATGTTACGGAGCGAATCGTTATATAAGCGCGTGATGAAATTGTGGCGGAGTGAGGTGCTGTCGGCTTCATTATGTGCGAACAGGTTGATATTATAACCGTCATATCGGCACAATCCGTTGCGTGTACCAAACCAGATGAACCCGTGGTTGTCCTGGGTGATTGCATTGATCGTATTATGCGGGAGTCCTTCAGCTATACTTAGCTGTTTGAAGCGTATATTATTATATTGAATCTGTCCCGTCGACAAGCTTGTATTTAAGAGCACGAGACTAAATAAGAGTACGAATTTAAGTAAGGTGGTTCTCATGGCTTTTCTGATTGATTTTCACGACCTAAAGATACGTCTTTTTTTGTTTTGAACAGTCGTAGAATTGTTCAAACGGGCAGCACTCATGTTCAGTTTGCCGCTTCGCTACAGATTTTTATACATGATTGCAGGTATTAAGCATTATTTTTCTGTTTTTCTTGGATAGAAAAGACCACATTTGCAATGTGAAACTCTAAAAACAAATGCTATGAATCATTCGACAGTCAAATCCTTTACGTTTGGTATCGGTCTGTTTTTCACATTACCTCTGGTATATGGGAATAGTTCCTCTCCGTCTTCCTCCGATGGAACGTTGTATATCAATAAATCGAAAACCCACAAAGTGGCTCCCGTAAAGTACGGTTTCCATTATGAAGAAATAGGAATGATGGGCGAGGGTGCCCTGCACGCCGAACTGATACGTAACCGTTCGTTTGAAGAAGCTACACCGCCTGCCGGATTATCTGTGAAGAACGGTCTTTATGAAAATGTTCCGGCTCCCCGCGTTAAAGAGAAAAAAGTGTTTCAGGCCGATCCGCTGATTGGATGGACGACTTATCCGTTATCATATACTCCTGTATTTATCAGTCGCACGGATGAAAATCCGATGAGCGGGGAAAATAAGTATTCGATGCTGGTTAATGTCACGGAAGATATTGCGAACCATCCGGATGCCCTGATTCTCAACCGTGGATATTATGGAATGAACCTGAAGACAGATACGTCTTACCGTCTTTCCTTGTTTCTGAAGAACAGGAATTATTCCGCTCCGTTACGTGTATTTCTAGTTGACGAATGGGGACAACGGGTGAGCAATGTGATCGAAGTGAATGTAGGGAATCGGGACTGGACAAAATATACCGGTGAACTGAAACCGGAAAAGAACGTCCGGCGTGGAATGTTTGCCATACAACCGATGTCGAAAGGGCAATTTCAGATAGATGTCGTTTCCCTGTTCCCGTCCGATACCTGGAACGATGGAAAATCCGTATTCCGTAAAGACATTGTTCAGAACCTGAAAGAGTTTTCTCCCAGCTTTATCCGTTTCCCGGGCGGATGCATCGTGCACGGAGTCAATGAAGAAACGATGTATCACTGGAAAAAGACGCTCGGACCGATTGAAAATCGTCCGGGACAGTGGAGCAAATGGGCGCCTTATTACCGTACCGACGGAATCGGCTATCATGAGTTTTATGAATTGTGCGAATATGTGGGAGCTGATGCGATGTATGTGATGCCTACGGGTATGATTTGCAGTGGTTGGGTGAAGCAAAGTCCACAGTGGAATTTCAGACACATTGATGTCGATCTGGACGCTTATATCCAGGATGCGTTGGATGCCATCGAGTATGCCATTGGTGATACAACTACGAAATGGGGAGCTGAACGGGCAAAGAACGGTCATCCCGCTCCTTTCCCGCTAAAATATATCGAGATTGGAAATGAAGATTTCGGACCTGTGTATTGGGAGCGTTATGAGAAAATCTATCAGGCGTTGTCCGCCAAATATCCTGACTTGATTTATATAGCCAATAGTGTCATCCGTGTAGTCGGAAGAGAGAATGATGACAAACGGAAGGATATTCCCAATTTTGTCAACCCGAAGAATGTGAAAGTGTTCGACGAACATTATTATAACTCAATCGAATGGGCTTGCGAACAGCATTATCGTTTTGATAACTACAAACGGGGTGTTGCCGATCTATTTATCGGCGAATTGGGAATCAACGGAAAATATCCTTATAACCTGCTGGCTACCGGAGCCATCCGTATGTCAATAGAACGCAACGGCGATTTGAATCCCTTGTTTGCTGAACGTCCGGTGATGAGGCATTGGGACTTTCTGGAACACCGTATCTTCCTGCCGATGTTGATTAATGGAGTAGACAGTAGCGTAAAGACTTCCTTCTTCTACCTGGCAAAGATGTTCAGGGATAACACGTTTGACGTGTGTCTGGATGCAGCGATCAAGGATATAGAAGGTTTGCAGAACATCTTTGTTACGATGGGATATGATACGGCCAGCAAACAATATATCCTGAAACTGATAAACCTGCAGGATAAAAAAGTCACTCTACAACCGGAAGTTTCCGGCTTCAAACGTCCCGTCAAGGCACATAAAACAAGTCTGGTACTGGTTCCGGGAAAAGAAAACACACCGTTTGCTCCGAATGAAGTCCAACCGGTAGAGACGGAAGTCGGGCTGGACCTGAATCAACCGTTCGAACTGGAGGCAGCTTCCATGGTTGTATATCGTTTTTAGTTCACCACAGAGGACACAGAGAGCACAGAGGACACAGCATTTTTTCTCTCTTTCTGCAAGGAACAGAGTGATAGATGCAGTTAGCTGTAAAAAAAGCGTGAGACTCTGTGTTACTCTGTAATGAATAAAATGATTAAGCCTCCGTGTCCTCTGTGTCCTCCGTGGTGAACTCTAAATTGTCAAATAGCAAATAAAAATAAAATGAAAACAATCTTTTGTATCACAGGACTTGCCATACAAGGTTTGGCTATGTCAGTTCAGGCGCAAACCGGCAAACCGAATATTGTGGTTATTATGACCGATCAGCAGCGTGCCGATTTGTGCGGCAGGGAAGGTTTTCCGCTGGAAGTGACTCCCTTTGTCGACCGTTTGGCGCAGGAGAATGTATGGTTCAATAAGGCATACACTGTGATGCCGGCCAGCTCTCCGGCACGTTGTTCCATGTTCACCGGGCGTTTTCCTTCCGCCACTCACGTACGCACGAATCACAATATCCCCGACATCTCCTATCAACAGGACTTAGTGGGCGTATTGAAAGAAAACGGATATAAAACAGCATTGGTTGGCAAGAATCACGCTTACCTGAAACCTGCCGACTTGGATTTCTGGTCTGAATACGGACACTGGGGAAAGCACAAAAAGACGACTCCCGCAGAGAAAGAGACTGCCCGTTTCCTGAATCAGCAAGCCAGGGGGCAATGGCTGGAGCCATCTCCCATCTCGCTGGAAGAACAGCATCCCACCAAAATCGTGAACGAAGCGCTGGCATGGATTAAACAGCAGAAAGAAAATCCTTTCTTCGTATGGGTCTCTTTTCCGGAACCTCACAACCCTTATCAGGTATGTGAACCCTATTACTCCATGTTCTCCCCCGATAAGCTCCCTGTCTTAAAGACCTCCCGCAAAGATTTGGCAAAGAAAGGAGAGAAATACCGTATTTTGGCGCAACTGGAAGACGCGTCCTGCCCGAACCTGGAACAAGACATGCCTCGAATCCGTGCCAACTATATCGGAATGATCCGGTTGATAGACGATCAGATCAAGAGATTGATCGAATCATTGAAAGCCAGCGGACAATATGAAAACACCATCTTTGTCGTACTCTCCGACCACGGTGACTACTGGGGGGAATACGGATTGATCCGTAAAGGAGCCGGACTTTCCGAAAGCCTCGCACGTATTCCGATGGTATGGGCAGGGTATCACATCAAGAACCAGCCTGCCCCTATGGATGGCCACGTATCGATAGCCGACCTTTTCCCCACCTTCTGCTCTGCCATTGGTGCCGAAATACCGGCAGGAGTTCAGGGCCGTAGCTTGTGGCCGATGCTGACCGGAAAAGCTTACCCTAAAGAAGAATTCTCCAGCATGGTCGTACAACAAGGCTTCGGAGGAGCCGATGTCGGACTGGATGCCTCCCTGACTTTTGAACAGGAAGGAGCATTGACTCCCGGCAAAATAGCCCACTTCGACGAACTGAACACCTGGACGCAAAGCGGTACCTCACGCATGATAAGAAAGGATGATTGGAAACTGGTCATGAATCATTATGGCAACGGAGAACTTTATAATTTAAAGAAAGATCCTTCGGAAGTTCATAATCTGTTTGGCGAGAAGAAATACAGCGAAATTCAAACAGAACTTCTGACCCGTTTACTGGCATGGGAGTTGCGTTTGCAGGATCTGCTGCCTCTCCCGCAAAGACGTTACCATTTTAAACAGAATCCATTTAATTATCTCCATCCGGAACACTAAAAAATAAGAAGATTGTACATACCTACGGATATTAAAAACATGATTCCATGAAGTCTGCCCCGCAACGGCCTATTTTTGTATCCGTAAACATAAAACAGAAATTTATGAAATTGATTTTGCGATTAGGATTGATCTTGTTTACAGGATTTATTTCCATCTCTACAGCATCAGCACAGTTATATGGAACGGCAGATACAAACGCTCCGGAACTACGTGTTCCGACATCTGTAAAGCCGGCATTTGATTATTGGATGAGGGACACTTGGGCTACGCTGGGTCCCGACGGTTATTATTATATCACAGGAACCACCTCTACCCCCGACCGTTACTTTCCGGGACAGAGGCATTGCTGGGACTGGAACGACGGTTTGTACCTGTGGCGTTCCAAAGATATGAAGTCTTGGGAAGCCAGAGGACAAATATGGTCAATGGAAAAAGACGGAACCTGGCAAAAGAAGCCGAAAGTATATAAAGCAGGAGAGAAATATCAGAAGAAATCTATCAACGGTGATCCGATGGACAACCGCTTTCATGCAGTGTGGGCTCCGGAAATGCATTATATTAAAAGCGCGAAGAACTGGTTTATTGTTGCCTGCATGAATGAGTCGGCAGGTGGGAGAGGTTCTTTCATTTTGCGGAGCAAGACCGGAAAGCCGGAAGGCCCGTACGAGAATATCGAAGGAAATAAAGACAAAGCCATCTTCCCGAACATCGACGGAAGCTTGTTCGAAGATACGGACGGCACTGTCTACTTTGTCGGGCACAACCATTATATCGCCCGTATGAAACCGGATATGAGCGGATTTGCCGAGGAACTGAAAACATTGAAAGAGAAAAAATATAATCCGGAACCATATATTGAAGGAGCGTTTATCTTCAAATATGATAACAAATATCACCTCGTACAGGCTATATGGTCGCACCGTACGTCGGAGGGAGATACCTATATTGAGAAAAAGGGAGTAACCTCACCGAAGACACGTTATAGTTACGACTGCATCATCTCGACAGCCGATAATGTGTATGGTCCCTATAGCGAACGCTACAATGCCATCACGGGAGGAGGACACAACAATCTTTTCCAGGATAAGGATGGAAACTGGTGGGCTACCATGTTCTTCAATCCGCGTGGGGCACAGGCGGCGGAGTATAAAGTGACGTGCCGTCCCGGATTAATTCCGATGATCTATGAGAATGGTAAATTCAAACCCAACTTTAATTATAATACCAAATGAAAACTTCTTTATTGATAGCAGGCAGCCTGGCTCTGGTTCCGATGACGTATGCGCAGGACAAACCGAATATTATTATCATACTGGCAGACGATTTGGGATTTTCCGATCTCGGCTGCTTCGGTGGTGAGATTCATACACCGGTGTTGGATAAACTGGCAAAGAATGGCGTCCGTATGACGCAGATGTATAACAGTGCACGCAGTTGTCCGTCGCGTGCCAACCTATTGACGGGACTTTATCCGCATCAGACGGGATTGGGACACATGGATGGCAGTCATCCTGCCTGGCCGAAAGGATATTCTGGTTTCCGTTCCAATTCGGACAACGTCACGATTGCAGAAGTCCTGAAAGATGCCGGATATTTTACGGCTATGTCAGGAAAGTGGCATCTAGGGAATAAGTCGAATCCCATTCTTCGTGGTTTCCAGGAGTATTACGGATTGCTGGGCGGATTCAATTCTTTCTGGAATCCGGCGGTATATACTCGTTTGCCGAAAGACCGTACGCCCAGACACTATGAGGAAGGAACTTTCTATGCTACCAATGTGATAACGGATTATGCGATTGACTTCATCGACCAGGCACATCAGGAGAAGAAACCGTTATTCTTGTATCTGGCTTATAACGCTCCCCATTTCCCTTTGCACGCACCGAAAGAAGTGACCGATAAATATATGTCTCTCTATATGCAGGGATGGGACAAGATTCGTGACGCCCGCTGGAAACGGATTGTTGACCTGAAACTCATGCAAGGCAAACCGGAACTTAGTCCGCGCGGTGTGGTTCCCGAAAGTCTGTTTGAAGATGAAACGCATCCGCTACCGGCATGGGATTCATTGACGAAAGATCAGCAGACCGACCTCGCACGGCGTATGTCTATTTTTGCCGCTATGGTAGATGTGATGGACACGAACATCGGCCGGGTAGTGGATGAATTGAAGGAGAACGGTGAGTTGGACAATACGTTTATCATGTTTATGTCCGATAACGGAGCTTGTGCCGAATGGCACGAATTTGGTTTCGACAAACAGACCGGAGTCGAATACTATACCCATACCGGAGAAGAACTCGACCAAATGGGTTTGCCCGGAACCTATCATCATTACGGTACAGGCTGGGCAAATGTCTGCTGCACGCCGTTCACGCTCTATAAACATTATGCACACGAAGGAGGTATTTCCACTCCGTGTATCATTTCCTGGGGTAATCATGTGAAGAACAAAGGCGGACTGAATCATCAGCCTGCACAATTCTCCGATATCATGTCTACTTGTGTGGAACTGGCAGGAGCCACTTATCCGAAAGAATATCAGGGAAGAGCGATTCTGCCTACGGCAGGCCAGTCTATCCTTCCGATTGTGAAAGGAAAGAAGATGCCCGAAAGATACATCTATGCGGAACATGAAGGCAACCGCATGGTGCGTAAAGGCGACTGGAAGCTGGTTTCCGCCAACTTCAAAGGAGATGAATGGGAATTGTACAACATCAAGGAAGACCGTACCGAACAGCACAACCTGATCGGTAAATATCCTGAAATGGCAAAAGAATTGGAAACAACCTATTTCGAATGGGCGGACAAGAGCGATGTCATGTATTTCCAGAAAATGTGGAATACCTACAATAAGAATCGACGGAAAGATTTTAAAGAATATAAAACCCGCTAATGCTTATGGATAAGAGAATCTTACTAACTCTGGCTTTAGGAGCCATGTCGCAGGTGTTTACCCATGCATGGGAGCCTAAAGGAGATAAAATTAAAACAGTATGGGCTGAACAGGTGACGCCGGAAAATGTGTGGCAAACTTATCCCAGACCACAGTTGCAACGGGCCGAATGGATCAATCTGAACGGATTGTGGAAGTATGCCGTAACGGATCAGAACACGCCTCGGAAGAATGTTTCCTTTGAAGGGGAAATCTTGGTCCCGTTTGCGATTGAATCATCTCTGTCCGGAGTGCAGAAAACATTTCTTCCTACGGATAAATTATGGTATCAACGTGAGTTCACCTTAGATCCTTCCTGGAAGAATAAGTCTACTATCCTGCATTTCGGAGCAGTGGATTATGAATGTCAAGTATGGGTGAATAACCGGTTGGTCGGTATGCATAAAGGAGGAAACAACCCGTTCTCGTTCGATATTACTAAATATCTGAAGAAGAGTGGCCCTCAAAGCATTGAAGTAGCCGTCACCGACCCGACGGACACGGAATCTATTTCCCGAGGGAAACAACAACTTAATCAGGAAGGTATCTGGTACACGCCTGTATCGGGCATTTGGCAAACTGTGTGGCTGGAAGCGGTGAATAAAACCTATATCCGTCAGGTACTTCCTTCCACTGATATTGAGAGAAAATCCGTGAAGCTGGCTTTCGATATAGCCGGAGCCAAAGGCAATGAAGAAGTGAAAATAGAAGTGTTGGATGATGGCAAAGTAATCAAGACGGTGGAACAGAAGTTGACTAATGCGATGGAGATAGGCGTTCCGAACGCTGTCTTATGGTCTCCCGAATCTCCGAAACTGTATCATTTGAATATTGTCTTATCCAATGGAGGACGTGTTTTAGACCGGGTAAAGAGTTACTTTGCCTTGAGAAAAGTAGATGCCCGTAAAGATGAATGTGGATACAACCGTATTTGCCTGAATAACCAACCCATCTTCCAATACGGTCCGCTGGATCAAGGCTGGTGGCCCGACGGATTGTTGACTCCTCCTTCCGAGGAAGCGATGTTGTGGGACATGGTGCAGTTGAAGAAGATGGGATTCAATATGATCCGTAAACATATCAAAGTAGAACCGGAGCAATATTATTATTACGCCGATTCTCTGGGATTGATGATGTGGCAAGACATGGTTTCCGGTTTTGCTACGTCAAGGAAGAAGGAGGAACACGTCAATCCGTTGGCTACTACTGATTGGAACGCCCCCGAAGAACACACCCGCCAATGGCAAAAAGAAATGTTCGAGATGATCGACCGTCTCCGTTTCTATCCCTGTATCACTACCTGGGTGGTTTTCAATGAAGGATGGGGACAGCATAACACGGTGGAAATCGTAAATAAAGTGATAAAATACGACGATACACGCCTGATAAACGGAGTGACCGGCTGGACGGACAGAGGCGTAGGCGATATGTACGACGTACATAATTATCCTGTCACTTCCATGATTCTGCCGGAGAACAACGGTAACCGCATTTCCGTACTGGGAGAATTTGGCGGCTATGGCTGGGCGATCAAGGAACATATCTGGAATCCGAATATGAGGAACTGGGGGTATAAGAATATAGACGGAGCAATGGCTCTGATTGATAGTTACGGCCGTCTGGTATATGATTTGGAAACGCTGATTGCCCAAGGGTTGAGTGCGGCTGTTTATACACAAACCACTGATGTGGAGGGAGAAGTGAACGGCCTGATTACTTACGACCGGAAAGTAACTAAAATACCGGAAGGCTTGTTACACCTGATGCACAACCGTTTGTATGAAATCACCCCTGCGAAAGCTGTTACTTTGATTGCAGACGGTCAGAATGGAAGCAAGAATACCCGCCTTGTCAGTCTGAACGGTCAGGAGCTGAAAATGACTTCTTTGCCTTTCGACTGTCCCCCTCGTTCTACGGTAGTATCAGAAGCTACTTTTAAGGTGGATAAGGATTTCAATCATCTGTCTCTATGGCTGAATGTTGCCGGAGAAGCCAAAGTATGGCTGAATGGAGTAGAAGTCTTTGCGCAGGAGGCAAAGCAGACCAGGCAATATAATCAATACAATATCAGTGATTACAGCCGTTACTTGCGGAAAGGAAGTAATTTGTTGAAAATTGAAGTGAAAGATAGCAAGAAGATGAGATTCGATTATGGGTTGAGGGCTTATTAATCAGATTCATATTCTACTTTGTGAGTTTCTTGCTATAAAGTTGAAAGGCAAGTGAATATCTGCAATATCAAGTTAATGTATGAGCCCCATAGCGATGTCACTATAGGGCTCATTAACTATCATTTTTCCGGCTCACTCGTATGGGCACATTTCTTTATAACAAACTTTCTTATTGAAATTTCTTATCTTCTTCGAGGAGCTCCTGGCTACATTGCTCCGGTGCTAGAGGGGTAAAGAGTTCTATCAGGTTTTCTTCGGGATCGCGCAGGTATAGGGTACGCATCCCCCAATCGGGCATATCCGTAGGTTCGGTGATAAACGTCACGCCTTTTGCTTTTAGATCGGCAAAAGTTTCGTCGAGGTTATCTACACTGAATGAAACCATTAATTTCTCACGCATCGCAACGGGCTGTTGCTTATCTGTATTGCCTACCGCAGGTGCCATCCAGTCGGATACAAAAAGGGTGAAGCCTTCTATCCCGTCAGCTACTTTAAAATTGGCATATCCGCTATTTTCATCTCCCCAGGATGGCTCTAATCCGAGTTGTTCGGTGTAGAACTTGAAGCATTTGGCGAAGTCTTTCACTAATAATCTTACGTTGCTGAATCTCATGGTTTACTGATTAATAGTTTGTAATTTGTTTCTTATATCAAAATGCAAATATAATCATTCTATTGGATAGCGTTTCAAAAAACTGTATTTACCTCATTAGTGCATAGAAACGAGTTAAACGTTGCGCTAATGAATGGGTCCAGGGTGAGGGGTGGTGAGGGTAGATTTATAACTTTCGTATTTTTTTTGAGGATAAAAAAGGAGATAGTATAGAAAATAATAAAATAAAAGGTTATAAATCTACCC
>ERZ791842.491-NODE-491-length-37083-cov-19.6374_pt1 | contig 37083 bp, 30 predicted proteins | sample MGYA00509944_ERZ791842 | MGnify/ENA primary metagenome ERZ791842 (study PRJEB30046, sample SAMN00715263) | human gut metagenome | study: EMG produced TPA metagenomics assembly of the A metagenome-wide association study of gut microbiota in type 2...
GTATAACCGCATAAGATTCCTGCATTTCTGATGCGGGGTAATGCGGTAGTCTACAGCTATAAAGTGATTATTTTTGGACAGTAAAAATGGAACTTCTGCCTGGTTGCCGCTGGACCAGTAGGAGAGTGTGTAACCGTTCTGGATAAACTGCTGTGCGAGGAAGGTTTCTGTGCAGGCAGTGTTTGCAATGCTCTCTTCGCCGGTGAGAAGCTGATAAGCAGGGATTTTGAGCATGCGTGTGCAGAGTCCTGTGTCTATAGGATACAGATGCAGATTAATTTGTTGTCTGGCAGCATTTTTGCCATCCCGATTATCATGGCATGGCAGCACAAGTCCGTTTTGGATGAGCCACTGCAATGGTTCCTGGTAGGTTTTGGCGGTGGCGCCTTTGGCGATGCGTGTATATTGAAATTTACGGCTGGTTCTTCCGAGTTGCGATGGGATGGACAGCCAGCTGTTGCGGCAGTATCGTGTAGTTCCTTTGGGAGCGAGCGTACTAATATCATTGAGAAACAGATCGAGAAGCTTTTGCTGGGTATCAGGTACCATCAGAAGCTTCTTTTCTTTTTTGTATTCCATAATGGCAGCAGGCATTCCGCCGATGATCTGGTAGAGACGAAATTGCGAGAGGGCTTTTTGGTGAAGGTCTTTTCCCATAGGTGTAAAACTGGTGAAATGGGCACGGATCTCACGGGCGAGAGCAAACTCGGCATTTGCCCAGAGAAATTCTTCGAAATCCAGAGGATAAAGTGTGAGGATATCGAAGTCGTGGTGTGAGTAGAAGTCAGAGTTTCCCACACTTCTGGTAACAGCGGCGATGTGATATTGTGGAAAGTCTGCGGCGATTGCAGAGAGGAGTGTGGAAATCTTAAGGGTGCGTTGGATGTTGTCGAGGATCAGCAAAGAGGAGGAAGGCCGCAGGGGTTTGTCTGCGTAGGTTTCCAGAAAGAGAAGCGCTTCCTGTGGGTCATGGGGAGTTGAGAGGTAGCTGGCAGCAGGCTGGTCTGTTTCGAGATTGATGTAGAGAGTGTTGTCGTATTGTTTGGAGGCAAAGTCCATAAGCAGCCAGGTTTTTCCTGTCTGGCGGAGCCCCTGCAGAATTAAAGGTTTTCGTGCTGGGGATTTTTTCCAGTGAATCAAAGAGTCGGTACATTTTCTTCTCATAAAAAACCTCCTTTTTTACTGAAATTGCGGAGCGGTTATTCGCTGTACTAGCGAATAATCCAAAGATAAGGATTCTAACTCGCAGGGATATAGGGCTGATTCTTATTTCATATAGTTATGTTTGAATTATAAATGGAAATCCGATAAAAATCTACACATAAATGTCGAAAAATGTCGATTTACACACTTTTAAATATTTGCTATCGTAATTGTATTGACAATATAACGGTTATGATAATGTAAAGGAGGATTTCTATGAAGAGAATTAACGCAATTTATGCAAGACAGTCAGTGGACAGAGCGGATAGTATTTCTATTGAGAGCCAGATTGAGTTCTGCAAGTATGAATTAAAGGGCGGTGCTTTTAAAGAATACAAGGATAAGGGATATAGTGGTAAGAATACAGTCAGGCCTCAGCTGCAGCAGCTTTTGACGGATATCCGACGTGGGGAAGTGGAGAAGGTGATCGTTTATAAGCTGGACAGAATCAGTCGTTCTATTCTTGATTTTTCAAATATGATGGAGCTGTTTCAGCAGTATCAGGTAGAATTTGTCTCTTCGACAGAGAAGTTTGACACTTCCACACCGATGGGGCGTGCAATGTTGAATATCTGTATTGTGTTTGCGCAGCTTGAGCGAGAAACGATACAGAAGCGTGTCAGTGATGCTTATTATTCCAGAAGTCAGAAGGGGTTTCGCATGGGTGGAAAGCCTCCTTATGGATATCGCCTTGAGGAGATCATGATGGAGGGAATCCATACGAAGAAGCTGGTGGAGGAGCCACAGGAGGCGGCAATCGTGCGGGAAATCTTTGAGATGTATGAGAAACCTTATACCTCTTATGGGGATATTACCAGATACTATGCGGAAAAAGGGGTGCAGTTTTATGGGAAAGAGCTGATACGCCCAATGCTCGCGCAACTTCTGAGGAATCCTGTCTATGTTCGCGCGGATATGGATGTATATCGCTTTTTTAAGAGCCATGGTACAAATATTGTCAGCAGACAGGAGCAGTTTGACGGGATTCATGGATGTTATCTGTACCAGGGAAGGGACGCAGCGGCAGATAAGCTGCAGAATCTGAAAGGGCATATGCTTGTGGTTGCCCCGCATGAGGGACTGGTATCATCGGAACAATGGCTGAATTGCAGGATCAAGCTCTTTGGAAATAAGACGATTCAGGCGAACAGAAAGGCTGTGAATACCTGGCTTGCCGGGAAGGTGAAATGTGGCCATTGTGGTTATGCTCTTATGAGTGTAAAAATACAGTCCGGTAAACAGTACTTGAGATGCACGAAGCGCTTAAACAACAAGGCATGTCCGGGATGTGGCAAAATTTATACAGAAGAAGTGGAGAATTATGTATATGGAGAAATGGTGCGCAAGCTGCGTGATGCGCAGACTCCGGTGGGCTACACGAAACTGAATGAAAATCCGCAGGTAAAGCAGATTTACAGGGAAATTGAGGAGATTGAGGAGGAGATTTCTGTGCTTGTAGATTCCCTGATTGGTGCGGGAGAAACTCTTACGAATTATATTAACCAGAGGGTAGAGCAGCTTGATCATACGCGTCAGTTAAAGGCGGAGGAAATGACGACTCTTGCGGAGAATCATGCGACACCTGAGCAGATGGAGAAAGTTGTGTCCAATATAAGTCTCTGGAATAATATTGATTTTGATGAAAAACGATTTACAGTTGATAAGATGATTACATTGTTAAAGGTACTTCCTGGCTCAATTCAGATACAATGGAAGTTCTGAGGCGGGGGAGACGAGAATATGATGTAGAGATATGAGTTATGTTCGGGGCACAGAAGGTATGACATATTTATGGAGTGGAATGATTCTTATAGGAATCATATATGGAGCTCTGACCGGAAATTTTAAGGCGGTGACAGAGGCGGCTGTGTCTTCGGGAAAGGATGCGGTGACTTTATGTATTTCTATGGCCGGAATCGTAGCGATGTGGTCGGGACTGATGAAGATTGCACAGGAATCCGGGATGGTGGAGAAGCTTTCCGGGAAAATGCGTCCGGTAATAAGGTTTTTGTTTCCGAGGCTGCCTCTGGAATCGGATGCCTGTAAATATATTTCGCTGAATTTCTTATCAAATATCCTTGGACTTGGCTGGGCAGCTACGCCTGCGGGACTGAAGGCAATGGAGTGTCTTGCTGATCTGGAAGATGAGAGGATTCGTTCGCGTGTAGCCAGCAAAGAGATGTGTACATTTCTTATCATAAATATTTCGTCATTGCAGCTGATTCCTGTAAATATGATCGCGTATCGTGCACAGTATGGAAGCATAAACCCGGCGGCGGTGGTGGGACCGGGAATTGTGGCTACTGCGGTAAGTACTGCGACAGCGGTGATTTTCTGCCGGATTATGAACCGCAGAGGGAGGGGGAGATGAAGCTTCTTTCTTTTCTGTCGGATATGATGATTCCGGTTTTTATGCTCTATATTATTCTGTGGGGCTTATTTGCGAAAAGGGATGTTTATAATGATTTTCTGGATGGAGCGAAAGACGGGTTAAAAACGGTAGCAGGCATCTGTCCGGCACTGATAGGTTTGCTGACAGGAGTTGGGATTCTCAGAGGTTCGGGATTTTTGGACTTTGTGGGAAATGTGTTGGGAAAGTTAACGTCAGGTTTTGGAATTCCTTCAGAAATTTTGCCACTGACTATTGTGAGGATGTTTTCTTCCAGTGCAGCGCTTGGGTTGTTGCTGGATATTTTTAAACAGTATGGGACAGATTCGAGAGCTGGGTTTATGGGAGCGGTGATCCTAAGTTCGACGGAGAGTCTGTTTTACTGTATGAGTGTGTATTTCGCAGCTGTGAAGATTGAAAAGACAAGATATACGCTGCCGGGAGCGCTTCTGGCGACATTGACCGGGACGGTAACGGCAATCGTATTGACTGGAATGTATATTTGAATGAAAAAAGCCTTATCATACATAAATTGAATGATAAGGCTTTTAGAATTTGCAAATATCTGGCTGAATCAATTCTGGGTAAGAGGTTTATTCTTTACTAGCATCTCATGAATAATATTCTGCGTGTATTCTCCGATATGTTTTTTATCTTCTTTGCTCAGCTCATCCGGGTAGATTGGCTTGCCGTATTCTACCACAACTTTTGCAGGTTTTATTTTCGGAAAGTGGGCTTCGAAGATATCGGCAGAATTGCTGATTGCGATCGGAATGACCGGGCATTTTGTTTTTGTAGCGATCTTGAAGCTTCCTTCATGGAATGGGAGCATATCGAGCTCGTCCTGGTTTCTGTTTCTGGTCCCTTCCGGGAAGATACAGATGGAAATTCCGGATTTTACTTTATCGATCGCTGTCAGGATGGTTTTCAGACCTTGTTTGATATCTTTTCTGTCAAGGAAAAGGCAGTGAAGGTAATGCATCCATGTAGACAGGAGCGGGATTTTCTCCATTTCTTTTTTGGCAATGTAGCCTGTGCGGATCGGGCAGCGGGAATAGGTAAGAAGAATGTCGAAGTAGCTTCTGTGGTTGCCGATGTAGAGCACTGGCGTATCTTTTGGCACATTTTCTTCTCCGATCACTGTGACTTTGGCACCGGTAATCCAGAGGATGAAGCGAAATACTGCCTGGATGATCCGGAGAGAGCTGACATCTTTTGTCATAGGAGAAAATTTCCCTATAATCCATTCGACCAGAAGAATAGGAATGGACAGAATCAGGTACCCGATCACCACGATACAGACGAGAATAAATCGTATCATTATTTAATTCCTTTCCGGGCATAAAAATGCTCATGTAATGTGACTGTATGTAATCATTCAGCAATCTGCTATCCTGTAAGATTGTTCAAGACATTAACTTGTTGGTACACCAGGCGTTGAATGATTACGGTGTTCTTTCTATTATAAAGAATTATGGGATATCCTGCAAGAAATAAAAACATAAATTCACGCTGCATGGCTAAGGATTTGTTACTGTGAAAAGGGTAAATCAGTAATATGCATTTCAGGAGAATCACATATGAACAATAGTAATAACCATCCGGATTAAAACATAAAATAGCTAGTAAAGAATGAACAGGGGTGCATTATGGGCAAAAAGGCCGCAGGGCTGGTCTGCATATTTCTGCTGATGGTCATATTAACGGGCTGTCAGCTGATCAGAATTGAAGAGGGAGAACGGACACCTCTGAAATATACGATCGTAAAACAGGAAGAAATCCCGGCGGAAGCTGTGGAACTGATGGAACAGAAGAAGGAGAAAACATTTCAGATGACATATCAGGTGGGAGACGTACGGTATCTGATGAAAGGATATGGGGAACAGCTTACGGGAGGTTACAGCATTCAGGTAGAGGAGGTTTCTGAATCGGAGAATGCAGTGTTCTGCAAAACAAGGCTGATAGGACCGACCGAGGAGAAAGCAGGAAGTGAGCCGTCTTATCCATGTATTGTTCTAAAGATAGCAGAAACAAAGAAGCCTGTGGAGTTTTCCGGTTGATTGAATCCTGAGTATCTAATTTGAGGGTACAGTGTGCCGGTGGCATACGTTTTGCGTTGGTCAGAGTAAAGGTGAAAAGGTATCATATCAGGAAAGGAATGAAGAAGATTGGAATTAAAAAAAGAGAGTATCCAAATGCTGCGTATCAAGAATAAAGCAACAAGTCAGGTGACTTTTGACGAAGACTATAATGTACCGGATGTGAAACCGGATATCGGCAGGATGGTACAGAGTAAAGCAGAAGTCTCTATGGATGAAGTCCGTCTGAGCGAGGGGAGAGCCCTGCTTAAGGGAACGCTGAATGTGGATTTGCTTTACGTGGGGGAAAAAGAGGGAAAAATATACAGTCTTTCAGCGAAGCTTCCGATGGATGAGGTCATCAACCTGGAGGGAATCGAAGGGGGAGATAAGCTGTGCCTGAACTGGGAGATTGAGGATCTCAGTGTTCATGTGATTCATTCCAGAAAATTAAATATCAAGGCAATCGTAACGTTTTATGCGGTGGTGGATGAGCTGGCAGAGGTTAAACTTCCTGCTGCTCTGGATGATGCGGAGATTTCTGTAAAGAAAAAGACAATTCCGCTTATGAATCTGTGCGTACATAAAAAGGACACTCTGCGTATCAAAGATGATATTACCCTTGCATCAAACCGGCCAAATGTGGAGAATCTTTTGTGGTATACCATCGAACCGCGAAATCTTGATATCCGTCCGGAGGAAAATAAGCTCCGGGTAAAAGGAGAGCTGGCAGTTTTTGTTCTATACACAGGTTCGGAGGAAGAAAATCCGCCGCAGTGGCTGGAGTATATTATGCCATTTAATAATGAGGCAGAATGTACCGGCTGTCTGGAGGAACTGATTCCGCATATTGAGGTATCGCTGATTCATCAGGGAATGGAAGTGAAACCCGATCCGGATGGGGAAGAGCGCATTTTGCAGGTGGACGCAGTTCTGGAGTTAAACATGAGGATGTACAAAGAGGAAGAACATGAGTTGCTTCTGGATGCATATAGCCCTGTAAAGGAGTGTGTTCTGCATAGAAAAAATGAGATGCTGGAGAGTCTTCTGGTACGCAATTTTTCCAAATGCAGGCTGACGGACAGAATAGAAGTGAAAGAGAATCAGGGAAAAGTTCTACAACTTTGTCACAGCAGTGGCAAGGTAAAGGTGGATAAGACCAGAATAACGGACAAAGGAATTGTAGCAGAGGGAATTGTAGCTCTTAAGATTCTATATATTATAGGAAATGATGAGATGCCATTTTATTCCATGGATGCTATGCTGCCGTTTACACATCTGGTCGAAGCGAAAGATATCGGGCAGGACTGTACGTATTTTCTGCAGGCGGATCTGGAGCAACTTTCCACTGCAATGGCGGATGGGGCTGAGATTGAAGTTAAGGCGGCAGTGGGATTGAATGTGCTGGTGTTCAGACAATGGGAAGAACAGATTATTGAATCGGTGGAGGAACAGCCGCTTGACCGCAAAAAGATTGAAAGTATGCCGGGAATTACGGTTTATATTGTTAAAAATGGGGATACTTTGTGGGACATTGCAAGGAAATTTTACACGACTGTGGATGAGATCTGCAATGTAAACAGTCTTGCAGAAAAAGAGGTGAAAGCAGGGCAGCCACTAATCCTGGTAAAGCAGGTGCCGCAATGATTAACAGAGATTATATTTATATGCTGATATTTTGCAATGATATTCTACAATCCGGGTAAATTCTGTGCATTGCGAAGAGTGTTACCTGGCATGGAGTGAATAGGAATCAATTGAAAAAAATTTTCCACAAAAATAAAGAAACATATATTGAAAACAGCTATGAAATGTTTTAAAATATGTACAAAATATTTTATTGTATACAAAGTACAAGAGAAAATCGGAGGGAATTATGCGTTTACGTGCATTTGCAAAGATAAATCTGGGATTGGATATTCTCAGAAAGAGAGAGGATGGTTATCACGAAGTCCGGATGATCATGCAGACAATTCAGATGTATGATGTACTGGAAATGAAGAAGGTGAAGAAACCGGGAATTTCTCTGTCTGTAAATTATCCGTATATTCCCAGCGATGAACGAAATCTGGTGTATAAAGCGGCGAAGCTTTTGATGGATGAATTTCAGGTAAAAGAAGGCGTAGATATCCGTCTTGAGAAATTTATCCCTGTTGCGGCAGGAATGGCTGGCGGAAGTTCAGATGCGGCAGCAGCGATGGTAGGAATTAACCATCTGTTTAAACTGGGACTTAGTGAGAAAGACCTGATGGATCGTGCAGTGAATATAGGCGCAGACGTTCCTTATTGTATTATGCGTGGAACTGCGCTGGCAGAAGGAATTGGCGAGAAACTTACCAGAATCGCACAGGTTCCGGACTGTTATGTGCTGATCGGCAAGCCGGGAATTGGTGTATCTACAAAGACAGCTTATGAGAGTCTGCAGCTTGATAAGATTCAGTCCCATCCGGATATTGACGGAATGATCAGGGATATTGAGAATGGTAATCTTCTGGCGATGACGGATAAGATGGGAAATGTTTTCGAATCAGGAATCATCGGGAAGTATCCGGTGATTGGTGAGATTAAAGACCTGATGGAAGCGAACGGAGCGCTTAAAGCGATGATGAGTGGGAGCGGTCCGACGGTGTTTGGCATTTTTGATGATCGTGAGAAGATGGAGGCTGCGGCAGCAGTACTCAGACAGAGTAATCTGGCTAAGACTGTTTTTGCAACAGAAGTAACGAAAGTAAGGGAGAGACACAAATGACAAGTGAATTTTCAGTAAACATGAATGAATATCTGCCATTGAGAGATGTGGTTTTTAATACATTGCGTCAGGCAATCCTCAAAGGAGAGCTGAAGCCGGGCGAGAGACTGATGGAGATTGCCCTTGCAGAGAGACTTGGAGTGAGCAGAACTCCGATCAGAGAAGCGATGCGTAAGCTGGAGCAGGAGGGGCTGGTTGTGATGATCCCGAGACGTGGAGCTCAGGTTGCGAACATTACAGAGAAGGATCTGAACGATGTTCTGGAGGTTCGTATTGCCCTTGAAAACGTAGCTATTGAGAAAGCCTGCGCACGTATGTCAGAAGAAGAGATGAGTAGACTCTGGCTTGCTGCCAAGGAGTTTGAGCATACGATCACAGAGGGAAATCTTGTAAAGCTTGCCGAGGCAGATGTTGCGTTTCATGAGATTATTTATCAGGCTTCGGATAATAAGAGACTGATTCAGGTTCTCAACAATATGCGTGAGCAGATTTACCGTTATCGTGTGGAATATCTCAAAGAAGGAGAGACAAGAGATTTGCTTGTGAAAGAGCACGAGGAACTTACCAGGGCAATTAAGGAACGTGACGTCGAACGTGCGAAACAGCTTTCCTTCCAGCATATTGAGAATCAGAGAATGGCTATTCTGCGTTCAATTGAGGCTGAGAATGCAGAACGTGAGCGCTTAGAGAAGGAGAAATCCAGAGGTCGCAGATAGAACAGTGTTGGGATTGTGAATTGTTGCGTATATAATTTTTAATATCGGGAAATTCTAAGAGAGGCGAAAAGCCTCTCTTTTTTTGTCAGGCGGAGAATCCTGCAAGCAGGATTTTTATAGAAACGAGGTGATAACTGTGAAAGAACCGGAAATTTCCCGAAAGGTATCTGCAAATCTGCGGGAGAATGAAAAGTATCTGCGAAGCAGACTGGAGAATTGTGCTGATATTCTGATCCGTCCGATGCGACTCGGAGAGAACCATAAAGTAGACTGTCTCATGGTTTATATAGAGGTTGCGGTTTCTAATATGATGCTGGACGATTCTGCCATTGGAAAGATGATCAATCATTTCTGGGAAATTTCTCCCGGACAGATTCAGGAATTTGTTCAGCATAACAGCCTTGGAATCGCAGATGTGAAGAAGCTGGAAGATCTGGACGAGGCCATAGAAGCCATGCTGACCGGAAATGCAGTATTTTTTATAGATGGCTATGACAAAGCAATGAAAATCTCCAGCAAGGGTTATCCGTCTATGGGAGTGATGGAGGCCGAATCAGAGAAAGTTCTCAGAGGTTCCCGGGAGGGATTTTCAGACAGTGTAAAGAGCAACAGCGCATTGGTAAGAAAGAGACTTAGGGATACCAGACTTAAAGTGGAAGAGTATAAGATTGGAGTGCGCTCTCATACCCTGACTCAGGTATTGTATATGGATGACCTGGTACATGAAGAACTTCTGGAAAAGGTAAAAGAAAGGCTGGAGGAGTTTCAGATTGATGGGATTCTGGACAGCGGTATGCTGGAACAGCTGACGGAGGATGTATGGTATTCGCCTTTTCCGCAGTATCAGACAACAGAACGGCCGGACCGCGCTGTGCAGGAAATTCTGAACGGTAAGGTTGTGATTTTATGTGATAATTCACCGGAAGCTTTAATTTTGCCGGGGAATTTCAGCAGCTTTATGGAGAGCAGCGAGGACTGGTATCACAGATTTGAAATGGCTTCTTTTCTGAGGATACTGCGATATCTGGCGGTGATTATGGCAACAATCCTGCCGGGACTTTATCTGGCAGTGATTCGTTTTCATACACAGATTCTGCCATCTTCGTTGATTTTGTCTTTTGCTGAGGCGAGGGAGGGTGTCCCTTTTTCAAGCGTAGTGGAACTTATTTTTCTGGAGCTGGCTTTTGAACTGATCAGGGAGGCAGGGGTGCGGGTTCCGGGATCGCTTGGAAATGCCATCGGAATCGTGGGCGGCCTGATTATTGGACAGGCAGCAGTAGATGCAAATCTGGTAAGCCCGATCGTTGTAATGATCGTGGCTTTGACAGCACTGGGTTCAATGACGGTTCCGAATGAAGAATTTGCAGCGGCATTCCGATTGGTAAAATATGGATTTCTGATTCTGGGTGGATATCTTGGAATTTATGGGCTTGTATTAGGAGTATATCTGCTGGTGAGTCATCTGGCAGGGCTGATGAGTTTCTCGGTTCCGTATCTGGTGCCTTTTATAAAGAAAGAACAGGCGGGCAATGGAGGAGAGGGAATCTTGAGAATTCCTTTGCGAAGAAGAAGCTTAAGACCACTTTTTGCAAGAGAAGAACAGAAAATCCGGTTAAAAAGGAGGGAATCCGGTTCATGAGATTTGCAGAGAATAACAGAATTTCTCACAGACAATTATACAGACAGATGATACTGGCACTTCTTGCACCGTTTATGCTTTGTATTTTTGGAAAAGGTGGAATAAATGGGATCAGCGCTGTGACAGGGACTGTGATTGCATTGATTTTACTTGGTTTCTATGTGATTTTGCTGATTCGCCTCACGCCTGCTTTTGATGATCTTGTAAAATCTGCGGGAGGTTTTGTTGGGCGGCTGATTGGGATTTTCTTCTTGCTTTATGTATTGCTGGCAGGAGGATATCTGTTGGCACTTTTAAGATATCTGGTTCCTGCGAGTCTTATCACAGGAGTTTCCGGCAGATGGATTGCGTTCTGGGCGATAGTGGCGTGTTCGCTGGGAACTTATAAGGGAATGCAGAGAAGAGGGCGAATGGCGGAAGTTTCCGGAGGCCTGCTTCTGGGGGGAATTGTGATTATGCTGGCACTTTGCGTACCTCAGGCGAAGGCAGAGTATTTTATGGAAGCATTGCAGTGGAATGAGGTTACAGGGAAGAATATCCGGCAGTCTTTTTACGGGATATTATGTGCATTTTCGGCGGTTGCATTGTTGCCATTTCTGATGGGAGATGTGGAGAAATATGGAAGTGCAGGGAAGACTGCAGCGGGTGCGATCCTGACACTGGGAGTGCTCCTTATAGGAATGGAACTTCTGCTTCCGGCAGTGCTGGGATATGACAGGATAAAAGCGGAAAGTTATCCGGTTTTACCGTTATTGGACGGCGCTGATCTTCCCGGAAATGTGTTGGCGCGTTTTGATATTATATGGATGGGATTTTTGTTATACAGCCTGCTTTTTGCGATAGGAAGTTTGCTGCATTATGGACATCAGATCATCCGAAAAGCACACCTTGGTACGGGGCGGTTATGGATGCCGGTGATGATATTTCTGATATCACTTCTGGAAGAGAATGGAAATGGAATCTTAAATTATTTTGGGTGGATTCTGGCATATGTTTTTGTTCCGGGAATTTTAATCTGCCAGGTTTATCTGTTTTTCAGAGGAAAGGAGAGACATAAGAATCACAGGAAGAAAGCGCCTGCTGTGGTTGCCGGAATTCTGGCGCTCAGCTTTTTCCTGGGAGGATGTGGTGTGGCTGTGGAGCCAGAAAAGAGAATATATCCGATGGCGCTTGGCATGGACGCTTCGCCGGAAGGAATTCTTCTGTCTTATGGGATGCCGGATATGTCGGAGAGTACCGGACAGGGGAAAGAAGAGGAAGATGGCGGGGCAAGACTTCTGCAGATTAGTGGTTCTGATTTTACGCAGATTGAGCAGGCATATGACCGTTCGCAGGAGAAACTTCTGGATATGGGACATCTGCAGGTGCTGGTTATTGGACAGACACTTGTAGAAGATGGACGTTGGAGAATGGTCCTCGATTATTTGAAACAGGAGGCTTTTGTCGGGGAGGATCTTTATGTATTTGAAGCGGAAAATGCGGCAGAGATTCTGAACTGGCAGGGGGAGGATAATTCGTCGGTGGGAGAATATATTTCAGGGCTGCTTGAGAACAGAATGTCTGGGGGAAATACAGAGATGGTGACTCTCAGGGAGCTTTTTTATGAAAAGTATAAAGAGGATAAGCTAAAGGAATTGCCCTATGTGAATATCAGGAATGGAAGTATAAATCTTCAGAATGTGTAAATAATTTCAATAACAGAATTAACAGGAGGTTTATGCAATGATAAATAGAAGAAACGCAATGATAAAAAGAAAAACAGGTATAGCAGGAAAGATAACAAAGAAATTGACCATTACGATTATAGGAGGACTTGCAGGTGCGATTCTGGCGGGAACGATGCCGCAGCAAGTACAAAATTTCGCACAAAAACGACAGGAACAGACAGCAGTTACCGCATGGTGGGGAACGCTCTATCCGAAATTCTGTTTCTCTCAGATCCCTGAGGAAAATAAAGACCAGAAAGATGACATAAAGATATCCTTCTGGCTTGCGCGGGCTCTTGATTGGTGATAGAATAATGGGACAATCATTATGAAAGATAATGAACAATCGTAACAATTCAGCAGTCTGCTATTCCGCGAGGTACTGAACAGTTACGAACAATCAATAGAGATGGAGAGAAATTAATGAATATAGACAGAGAGGCACCGATTGGAGTATTTGATTCCGGTGTGGGAGGACTGACCGTTGCGCGTGAGATTATGCGCAATCTTCCTTCAGAGAAAATCGTATATTTTGGTGATACGGCGAGAGTGCCTTATGGAAGTAAATCGAAAGAGACAATTATCCGGTACTCCCGACAGATCATCCGTTTTCTGCAGGAACAGCAGGTCAAGGCAATCGTCATTGCCTGTAACACGGCAAGTGCATTTGCACTGGATGCAGTAAGAGATGAATTTGATATTCCGATCATTGGTGTAATAGAACCAGGAGCTGAGGTTGCAGCAGCCCAGACTAAGAATAAAAGGGTTGGAATTATTGGTACTGTAGGAACAGTAGGAAGTGGTATACATGCAGAATACCTTAAGAAACTGGATCCAACGATCACAGTCTTTGCAAAAGCATGCCCCCTTTTTGTACCGCTGGTTGAGGAAGGATGGCTACATGATTCTGTGACAGATGAGGTTGCTGCCAGATATCTGAAGGAGCTGCAGGATAAAGAGGTAGATACACTTATCCTGGGATGTACACATTATCCACTGCTTCGATCTACGATCAGAAAGATCATGGGAGAGGATGTGTGTCTGGTGAATCCGGCTTATGAGACTGCGCTTGAGCTGCGCAGATTGCTGGATGAGAAAGGACTTTCCAGCGAAGGTACAGAGAAGAATGAATTTCCGTACCGCTTCTATGTAAGTGACCTGGCGGATGAGTTTAAGGCATTTGCCAATTCGATTCTGCCGTATGATGTGGAGATGACCAAGAAAATAGACATAGAAAAGTATTGATATATTATAGCTGCAAAAGAGAAGACAGTGTGATTGATTATATGAACTGTCAGGTGCTGAATTATAGTGATTCTTAAAAATATTGTAGCAGCTGGAATGATACATAAAAACAAAGCTATAGAAGAATATCAGGAGTATGAGAGAAATGGATAAAGAAGTACTGATTCACGTAAGGGGACTTCAGACAATAGATGCAGATGGCGATCAGGAACCGGTCGAGATCGTTGTACCTGGACAGTATTATTTCCGGAATGGAAGTCATTATCTGCGCTATGAAGAGATTCTGGAGGATTTCGCAGAACCTACGGTTAATTACATAAAAATATCACCTAAGGGCATGGAAGTCCGCAAAAAAGGTGTGGTTAATGTTCACATGGTTTTTGAACAGGGTAAGAAGAATATGACTTACTATACGACTCCTTATGGAACAATCGAGATGGGAATTGCTGCAACGAATATGAATCTGGAGGAAAATGACGGCAGCCTTGATATGAAGGTTGACTATGCATTGGATATGAATCAGGAGCATGTGGCAGACTGCTATCTTGCGATTAAGGCACAGCCGAAGGATTGTAAGGATTTCACGATTTAACCGAATCAAGTAAGTCCCCTGCGGAGGTTGCGAAGAGCAATAAGCAGTGAGAGGGGACTTGAATGGAACCTATAAATAGGAGAACTTACAGATAGGTGTAAAACGATTAGAATTAAATAAAAGACCGATGATCTTATATGGGGATATGCTGCCTGCGAAGCAGGAGACATATCAAAGATCATTGGTCTTTTTCATACAGTAAATATTCACCTGGCTGATTTAACTGGTGATTATTTAGCAGCTTTATCTTTCTTAAATCTTGCGAAGAAACCTTTCTTCTTAGAAGCCGGTGCTTCCAGAGAACCACGGATTCCTTTCACACCTACGATATAAAGACCGCTTACTTCGGCTTTGATTTCTTTCTTAACCGGAATCAGATCGAAGACTTTCTCATCTGCGATCATGATAGCAATCCTTGGTCCGACTTTGGCTTTAACGATCGGAAGTTTGGAACGGCGCATAAGCTTAGGTGTCTGTTCAATTACCATCTGAGGAAGTCCGGATTCTTTTAACGGCATCCTCTTTTTATCGATAACCAGCATAGAAACGGTTTGTTTTGTTGCTTCAATCTGAGCCTGCTGTTCTTCCTGTTTCTTCTGAGCTTTTTTGCCGAAGAAATATAAACCGATCAGTGCAGCGATCAGGATAACAAGAATGACCAGAAGGACTATTGTTACTGTACTCATTAGCATCCTCCTAATATGTGTGTTTTCACAGGGACTGTTACAGATAGACAGCCCATTGCATAAAAATTATTTTATCATTAAACAGGACAAAACGCAATTATTAAAAAAGAATTCTTGGGATTTTGGCAGGTGTATATAAAAATATTTTGCGAGAAAGTGTAGTACGAATAGTAACTGGAAATTTGTATTATTATACGTTATAATTGTAGTAAAAACATTTTTACAGGATGGAAAGCCTGTGTGTGGTTATAATATGGTTATCCAGATAACAATAAAAGTACTGAACAAAAGGTAACTGTTCACCAATTACTTATTCAGAGGATAAAAAGGAGAAAAGTATGAGCAAATTAAAGCCTGACTCTGAAAATACAGAGGAGAGACTTTCAGATAAGGAAGAAGTAACTAAAAATGAAACGGCTGCAAATACAGCAGATAAGAATGCAGTAGATACAAGTATGGCAGATGCCAATACAAATGCAGAAGATACAAAGGCAACAGATACAAATACAGAAGATACAAATGCAGATAGTGCTTTGCAGGAATCAGAAACAGAGAAACAGGCACAGACTTCAGAGACAGAAGTACAGGATAAGTCATCTGAGGAGAAAGAACCTCCGGCTGCAAGTGAGGATGAGGATTTCTTCTATGACGACAATAAAGCATATGAGGCCCGAAGAGCAGCCAGACTGGAACGGCGCAATAAACTTCGCCGCAGAAAAAAGAGAGTGCGTATTGCCGGTGGAATCGTAGTAGTGGCAGCGGTAGCAATCGGAATCGGCGTGGGATTTTACGGGGAAGAATTGCAGACATTTTTCAGCGAGCAGCAGACAAAGATCACTCAGATGGCAAAGTTATTTGGTACAAGGAAAGAAAAGACTGCCCAGACAATTGCAGAAGCAGAGGGAGAAGCGGAAGCTGAAAATACAGCAACACCTGAGGCAACGCCGGAAGGAGAGAGTCTGAGCAAAGAAGATAAAGCTCTTTACAGACAGGCAAAATATGCGGCAAATCAGTATGACTATGATAAGGCTATTGCTTTGCTTCAGGGCAGTGACACTTATCAGACAAGCGAGAAATTCCAGCATGCGGTCAAGGTTTACCAGAAGAAGAAAGATTCCTGTGTTTCCTGGCCGTTAGATCAGGTGACACATGTTTTCTATCATACACTGATCAAAGATACCAGCAAGGCATTTGACGGGGATTATAAATCAGGGGATTATGACCAGGTTATGACAACGATTGATGAATTTAATCAGATCACGCAGAGTATGTATGATAAGGGATATGTTATGGTCAGCATTTATGATATGGCGACAGCAGATGAGAATGGAAACATGAATATGGGAGAAATTCTGCTTCCGCCAGGTAAAGTGCCGTTTGTCCTTTCGCAGGATGATGTATGTTATTATCATTATATGGACGGGGACGGATTTGCCACGAAACTTATTGTGGATGATGAAGGCAAGGTCCGTAATGAATATGTAGAAGATGATGGTAGTATTTCTGTAGGAGATTACGATATGGTTCCTCTGATTGACCGTTTCGTGGAAGAACATCCGGATTTCTCATACAGAGGAGCAAAAGGAATTGTAGCGCTTACAGGATACAATGGAATTCTTGGTTATCGTACAGACAGCAGTTATGAAACCCGTCCGGATGATTTGGATGCAGATAAAGTGAAATGGCTTGATGAACATCCGGATTTTGATCTGAATACAGAGAGGGAAGGCGCTGCCAAAGTTGCGCAGGCCATGAAAGATGAAGGATGGCTGTTTGCGAGTCATACCTGGGGCCATCAGAATGTAAGTCAGGTAAGTCTGGAGAGATTACAGGCAGATACACAGAAATTTAAAGAGAATGTTGATCCGCTGATCGGTGGAACAGATATTATTATTTTTGCATTTGGTGCAGATCTTACCAGTGTAGAAGATTATTCAGGGGAGAAATTTGAATATCTTAAGGGCCAGGGGTATAACTATTATTGCAATGTGGATTCCAGTCAGTACTTCGTACAGATCCGTAGCAATTATTTCCGCCAGGGAAGGAGAAATCTGGATGGATACAGAATGTACTATAATCCGGAACTTCTTTCAGATCTGTTTGATGCACAGGCAGTGTTTGATTCTTCCAGACCGGTGCCGGTCCCGACTATGGGATGAGAATAATAAAGGGGACGAACAGTGTTCGCTGACAGAATAAAGGAGACGCATAATTGAAAGGGGCAGAATATGAGAAAAAAAGCAGCATGTGTGATGGCAGCAGTTTTATGCGTATCACTGGGATTTAGCGGGTGCGGAATCTTTCCGTTTGAACAGGATATTCCGTTCCTGAATTCCAAAGCTGGAAGTACAGAAACAGAGAAGGGAACAGTACAGACAGATGGTAGTCAGGATGCTGATACAGAACAGAATACTGATACAACAGAGAATGAGCAGCAGGGTACCAGCCTGAATGAGGGAGAGCAGGCTGAAACACAGGAATCTCCGCTAGAGCAGGCTTCACTTATGGCGACACAGTACAATTATGATGGAGCCATAGAACTTCTAAAAAGTCAGCCGGATTATGATAGTAATACAGATATGCAGAATGCGGTGGCTGATTATGAGAACACGAAAGCTACCTGCACAGAATATCCGCTCGAACAAATCACACATGTGTTTTTTCATACACTGATTAAGGACACCTCGAAAGCTTTTGACGGAGAGTCGGATTCTGACGGATATAATCAGTATATGACAACAATTGATGAATTTAATAAGATCATACAGAATATGTATGATAAAGGTTATGTAATGGTCAGCCCCCATGATATGGCAGTTGTAAATGAAGATGGAACAATGTCCAGAGGCAGTATTATGCTGCCACCGGGAAAGATTCCGTTTGTTTTATCACAGGATGATGTAAGTTACTATCACTATATGGATGGAGATGGGTTTGCGTCAAAACTTGTTGTGGATTCCAATGGTGAAGTTAAGAATGAATATATAGAGGACGACGGAAGTATTTCCACAGGAGACTACGATATGGTTCCGTTGATCGATACCTTTGTAAAAGAACATCCGGACTTTTCTTATCATGGAAGGAAAGGTATCCTGGCGATGACAGGTTATAATGGCGTTCTTGGCTATCGTACGGACATTGCATATAAAACAGGAAAGAAACTCCAGGATGACCAGAAGAAGTTTCTGGAGGAGAACCCGGATTTTGATTATAAGCAGGAAGTAAAGAATGCAAAGAAGGTAGCGAAGGCTATGAAAGCAGAGGGCTGGGAGTTTGCCAGCCATACCTGGGGACATAAGGATGTTGGAGCTACTTCGCTGGATGATTTAAAGAGAGATGATAAAAAGTGGCAGAAATATGTCGCTCCGATTCTTGGGAAAACAGATATGATCATCTTTGCATTTGGAGCAGATATCGGAAGCTGGGAAGGATATTCTGCTGATAATGAGAAATATGAATTTTATAAGAGTCAGGGATACCGTTATTTCTGTAATGTAGATTCCAGCCAGTATTTCGTACAGATTACAGGTGATTATTTCCGTCAGGGAAGAAGAAATCTGGATGGATACAGAATGTACTATAATCCTGAAATGCTCAGTGATCTTTTTGACGTATCAGAGGTATGGGATTCATCAAGACCGACTCCGGTACCGGGAATGTAGAAGGGAGTATTATTTATTATGAAGAAAAAAATATATCTTGCCATGTTTGCGGCCTGTTTTGCACTAACTGCATCCGCATGTGGTGATGGTGCGGCTGTTATTACAGACAATACAAAAACAGAAAAGTCTGCCGATAATAAAAAAGCAGAAGTGGGAACAACCAGGCTTGTGTCGGTTGAGAATGTAGATAAATATATTACGATTGGAGAATATAAAGGACTGACTCTGGATAATACAGTGGATGCAATCACAGATGATGATGTGCAGGCACAGATTGACCAGGATCTGCAGGATAAAGCAGAACCTGTATCTGACAGTGCCAAAGAAGGTGATCTGGTAACTGTGAACTATGTGGGAACTAAGAATGGACAGACTTTTGATGGCGGGACTGCCAATAATTATGATTTTGTGATTGGTCAGGGGCAGATGTTTGATGAGTTTGAGAATGGCGTAATCGGAATGAAGAAAGGCGAAACAAAGGAAATCAAGATTGATTTTCCGTCAGATTACGCAGATGAAACTCTGGCAGGTCAGGAAGTTGTATATAAAGTCACTGTACAGAATGTGCGCCGCGCAGGTGAACTTACCGATGAGTGGGTAGCAAAGAATACAGATTATACGACTGTGGATGAATATCGGGAAAGCGTTCGCAGCCAGCTGGAGGAAGAAGCGAAGAATTCAGCACAGGAAGTTCTTAAAAATACTGCATGGAGTACAGTACTTGAGAATTCGGAAGTGAAAGAGTATCCGCAGGAGGATGTGGATTCTGCAATTTCTGAGTTTAAGAGCAGTATGGAAGTTTATGCAAAACAAGCGGATATGACTTTAGAGGAATTCATAGACAGCCAGGGGATTTCCCAGGATGATTTTGACGAGCAGTGTCAGCAGTATGCAGAAGGTAAAGTGAAACAGAATCTGATTGTACAGGGAATCATGGATGCGGAAGGGCTGTCTCTTGATGATAAAGAGAGCCTTCAGCTGCAGGAGGAACTGGTGGAACAGATGGGTGCCGGTGATATCGCAGAATTGGTTGGAACATACGGGCAGACTTATGTAGACGAATCAATTGGTCTTCTCAGAGTAGAGGATTTTATTATAAAGAATGCAAGCGTCAGTGATAAAGTCGCGAATGGCGATGTGATCGCGGATGATGCAGAAGCAGCTGCAAAAAATTCAGACTCAGACAGTGAACAGGATATGACGGATACAGAAGATACGAATACTTCAGATGACGCGGGAAATTCAGATGACAGCGATAGCAGCACAAATCAGAGTGGTTCTGATGTTGACGTAAATCTGGAAGAGGAACTGGGGACAGAAGAAGTAGAATAATTGTTACCGGGCACGGAGTGAACGTTAACGAATAATTGGCATTGTATTTGCCGGGTAAATGAGTTATGATTGAAGTTACAAAAAGAATGACAGTAACTTATGAAGCTATTCAGCAGTTGCAGATAAACGTTCTTGGCTAAATTAATGTAAATAGAAACGGGGAAAGGAAACAATGGATAAGCGGGTTTTGCGCGAGAGGATGCGCAGAAAAAAACGCCAGATGATGATTCGTCATTATACGAAGATCGGACTCTCCGTGCTTGGTCTGATTCTGGCTATTGTATTTGTGGTGAGAGGAATCATTATTCCAATCGCTCATCATGTAGCCGGAGGCGGAAGCAGTAATCAGACTGTGCAGGCCCAGGCAGATACGGAAGAGGTTCAGGCTAATTCTGATGCGGCTGTGAGACAGCCACTGAAGGGTAAATCAGATACGGATAAGATCTCCACGATGACAGCAGGCTGGCATGAAGATACTAACGGAAAGTGGTATCAGAATGCAGATGGTACATATTTTGCAAATGGATTTCAGGATATTGACGGTGTGACATATTCATTTGATGAAAACGGATATATTCAGACTGGATGGGTGACAAAGGGCGTAAAAGATTACTACTTTAATGATGATGGATCTTATGATCCGAGTCAGGTACGGCCGATGCTGGCATTGACCTTTGATGATGGTCCGGGACAGTATACAGATGAGCTTCTGGATTGCCTGGAGGCGAATAATGCACATGCAACATTCTTTATGCTTGGACAGAATGTAAGTGCATATCCGGATGCACCGAAACGTATGCTGGAACTTGGCTGTGAGATCGGAAGTCATTCCTGGGATCATACACAGCTGACTACGATTGACCTTGATTCAGTTGCCAAACAGTTTTCTGATACGGATGATGCACTGACTCAGGCCTGTGGACAGGCAGCGACAGTAGCACGTGCACCGTACGGAGATGGAAATACAGATATTTATAATACAGTAAATAAACCATTCTTTATGTGGTCTTTGGATACGGAAGACTGGAAGCTGATGGATGCGGATGCGGATTATAATGCAGTAATGAACGGAGATCTTACAGATGGAACAATTATCCTGATGCATGATATCCATGAGCCGTCTGTACAGGCTGCCATAAGACTGATTCCGGATCTTATTGCAAGAGGATATAAACTTGTGACGGTAAGTGAGATGGCAGAAGCTAAGAATGTAACATTACAGAATGCATGTTATGTTGATTTCTGGCCGAGTACACTCAGCAACGGTGGTGTTCCCGGATATCAGGGCGGAGCAGATGCAGCAGCTTCTACGGATTCCACAGATGGTACAACTGATTCATCAGATTCTTCTGACGGAAACTCAGATTATTCTGATGGAAGTGAGGATGGAAGTACAGATGACAGCAGTTCAGATGGAAACTATGACGACGGAAGCGGCGATTACAGCGATGATTCTTCGGAAGATTACAGTGACGATTCTGTGGATTACGGAGATGACTCTGAATATTAAAGGACAATAAAAAGTAATAAAAAGAGCAAAGAAATGCGAAAGACAGCGTTTCTTTGCTCTTTGTGTTTTTTACAAAAATAACACAAAAAACGCATAAAAATTGTTAAATATACACATATTTTTAATTGACGTAGCGAATGGGGGTTGGTATAATAAAGCTTATAGAATGACTAAGAGTCAGTTCATAGCCCTGCCGGGTCGGATCGCATTGCAGCAGTAAGGAAGATGTTGTCTGGAACGATCCACCGCAGGCTGAGAATCCTGCTTTGCAGGGTTCTTCTTGTGTTATTGTTTATGTTGCAGTGAGCAATAATATTTTCATATCCGTGAAAAGATAGAAACATGAATATTAAGGGAGGACTCCAGATGGGCGAGAGTATGAAATTTACGGATTTAGACCAGTATTTGTTTGGACAGGGAACCAATTACGAAGTATATAAGAAATTGGGCGCTCATCCTACTACATATCGAAGAAAAAAAGGCGTATATTTTGCAGTCTGGGCACCAAATGCCCAGTCAGTATCTGTAATTGGTGAATTTAATGACTGGGATGAAGAGGCCAGTCCGATGAAGAAGGTAGGACCGATCGGTGTCTATGAAGTGTTTGTTCCGGGAGCCAAGATTGGACAGTTATATAAATTCTTTATCGTAGGAGCACATGGAGAGAAGCTTTATAAAGCCGATCCGTATGCAAATGCGGCTGAGAAGCGTCCGGGAACGGCATCCAGGATTGTAGACATTACAGATTATAAATGGAAAGATGCCACATGGATCAAGAACAGAGAGAAGTTTGACGAGACAGTACAGCCGATGGCAATCTATGAAGTTCATCCGGGTTCCTGGATGAAACATCCGTGGACAGAGGAGAATGAAGAAGGATTCTATAATTATCGGGAACTTGCACATTCTCTGACTGCATATGTAAAAGAGATGGGTTATACTCATGTAGAATTAATGGGAATCGCCGAGCATCCGTTTGATGGTTCCTGGGGATATCAGGTAACCGGATATTATGCACCGACTTCCAGATACGGAACACCGCAGGATTTCAAATATATGATTGATTATTTCCACCAGAATAAGATCGGCGTTATTCTTGACTGGGTACCTGCACATTTCCCGAAGGATGCCCATGGTTTGGTGAATTTTGACGGAACTGCAGTATATGAGCATGCAGATCCGAGACAGGGAGAACATCCTGACTGGGGAACTAAGATTTACAATTATGGCCGCCCGGAGGTTAAGAACTTCCTAATCGCAAATGCTCTTTACTGGATTGAAGAGTGTCATGTAGACGGACTTCGTGTGGATGCGGTTGCCTCTATGCTTTACCTTGACTATGGTAAGAAAGACGGAGAATGGGTTGCAAATAAATACGGCGGAAACAAGAACCTGGAAGCGATTGAATTTTTTAAACATCTGAATACCGTTGTTCTCGGCAGAAATCATGGAACAGTGATGATCGCTGAGGAATCGACAGCATGGCCGATGGTTACAGGAGATGCTGAGAAAGACGGACTTGGATTCAGCCTGAAATGGAACATGGGATGGATGAATGACTTTCTGGAATATATGAAACTGGATCCATATTTCCGTAAATTCAATCATAATAAGATGACATTCTCCATGACTTATGCATACAGTGAGAGATATGTACTGGTTCTTTCTCATGATGAAGTGGTTCATCTGAAATGCTCCATGCTTGAGAAGATGCCGGGCGAACTGTCGGATAAATTCAAGAACTTAAAGGCGGCATATTCCTTTATGACCTGTCATCCGGGTAAGAAGCTCCTTTTCATGGGACAGGAATTCGGACAGCTTCGTGAGTGGAGTGAGGAGAGAGAACTTGACTGGTTCCTGCTGAATGAGGAACCTCATAAAGATCTGCAGAATTATGTACATGATCTTCTTACTATTTATAAGAAATATCCGGCGCTCTATGCGGCTGATAATGATCCGGAAGGCTTTGAGTGGATCAATGCCAATGACGGAGACAGAAGTATTTTCAGCTTTGTAAGAAAATCGCCGACGAAGAGAAATAATATTCTGTATGTAGTTAACTTTACACCGGTTGACCGTCCGGATTACAGAGTTGGTGTTCCGAAGAAGAAACAGTATAAGCTGATCATGGATGAGAACGGACTGACAGAGCCAAAGATATTCAAGGCTGTGAAACAGGAATGCGATGACAGACAGTTCTCATTTGCATATCCGCTGCCAGCTTATGGAGTTGCAATTTTTGTATATTAAGGTTATTGCTCAGACACAATTATCCTACGGGATATGTTGCTAAGAGCGGAGTGAACAATAACATATTAAGTTTTGACCGGAACAGGACTTGCGTTATTTAGCGATATTATAACTAAGCGTATGGAATACCTGGAAAATTCGTGCAAAATCAATAATTGCTTTTTGTATATAACTGCGTTATAATTAGCGCGAAAACAAGGAATAGAGAGAAAAGTTTACATGTTGAAAGGAGAATGAACATGAAAGTATCTAACATTAAAGATATTGAGAAGTTTTTTGAGGTAGTTGACAGCTGCGAAGGAAGAGTAGAATTAGTAACAGGCGAAGGTGACAGACTGAACCTTAAATCCAAATTATCCCAGTATGTGTCTCTGGCAAACATTTTCTCAGGCGGAGAGATTCCGGAACTTGAGATCGTTGCATACGAGAAAGAAGATATTGATAAATTAATGAGCTTTATGATCAACGGTTGATCATTAAAATACGAGAGGGGACATGATATTGGATCATGTCCCCTTCTTTGCGTGGGACAGGCTTGAATATGGAAGAAAGCTTGTGTATAATAAATGCGTTACGGACAAATATATAAGTAGATGGGATATAAGCGAATATGCCAAAATTCCGAGACATACAAGGTAAAACTCCATCGCCAAAGGCGATTTTTAACCGTAACTGTGGAGGTACTGAACAGTTACAATTATTTCATATCTGCTTACAAGATAAATTTGTAAAAAAACATAAAAATAGAAAAGGAGAAACAAAACGATGGCAACTAAGATTGATATTATCTCCGGTTTCCTTGGAGCCGGTAAAACTACATTAATCAAGAAGCTTCTGAAAGAGGCTTATGCAGATGAGCAGGTCGTACTGATTGAGAATGAATTCGGTGAGATCGGTATTGACGGTGGATTCCTGAAAGAAGCAGGAATCCAGATCCGTGAAATGAATTCCGGATGTATCTGCTGTTCTCTGGTTGGAGACTTCGGAACTTCTCTGAAAGAAGTTGTTGATAAATATCATCCGGACAGAATCCTGATCGAGCCGTCAGGTGTTGGTAAACTGTCAGATGTTATCAAAGCGGTACAGGGTGTTCAGGGAGATGTAGATATCGTACTGAACAGCTACACAACTGTAGTAGATGCAAAGAAATGCAAAATGTACATGAGAAACTTTGGTGAGTTCTTTAACAATCAGGTTGAATATGCCGGCGCAATCATTATGAGCCGTACAGACATTATTGATGAGAAGAAAGCACAGCAGGCAATGGAACTTCTCCGTGGGATCAATGCAAAAGCAGCAATTATCACTACTCCGATCGAGAAACTGGATGGAAAGAAGATCCTTGAGGTTATGGAGAAACCGGTATCTCTGGAAGAAGAACTGATGGCAGAAGAAGAGGTATGCCCGGAATGCGGACATGTACATGAGCATGGCGAACACCATCATCACGACCATGATGATGAATGTGGCTGCGGACATGACCACGACGAGCATGAACATCATCACCATGATCACGATGATGAATGTGGCTGCGGACATGACCACGACGAGCATGAACATCATCACCATGATCACGATGATGAATGTGGCTGCGGACATGACCACGACGAGCATGAACATCATCACCATGATCACGATGATGAATGCGGCTGCGGACATGACCATCACGACCATGCTCATCATCATGACCACAATGATGAATGTGGCTGTGGACATGATCACCACCATGATCATCACCATCATCATGCAGATGAAGTATTTACAAGCTGGGGACGCGAGACAATTAAGAAGTATACAAGAGAAGGACTTGAGAAAATGCTCGAAGCTCTTTCTGCTTCTGAAGATTACGGTATCATCCTTCGTGCAAAAGGAATGCTTCCGGCAGAAGATGGAACATGGATCTACTTTGATATGGTTCCGGAAGAAACAGAGATTCGTGAGGGAGCACCGGAATATACTGGCCGTCTCTGCGTGATTGGTTCTAAATTGAAAGAAGATAAACTTGCAGAATTATTTGGTCTTGCAGAATAAAAAACGATTACCGCGTCCGGTAATAAAAAAGTTATGGCTTACAGATAAACCGTAGCGCAGTGACAAAATAATCAGGATAAAGGAAATAGAATTATGGATGATATCAGAGTTCCCATTTATTTGGTAACAGGATTCCTGGAGAGTGGAAAGACAACTTTCCTGGATTTTACATTACAGCAGGATTATTTCGCCATTGATGGAAAGACACTGCTGATTCTTTGCGAAGAAGGCGAAGAAGAATATGATATGGATAAACTGAAACTTACAAACACAGTTGTGGAAGTGATCGAGGATGAAGAAGATCTGACTCCTCAGCGTCTGGCTGCGATGGATATCATCCATCAGCCGGAGCGTGTTGTGATCGAGTACAACGGAATGTGGCTTGTAAGTAAATTCGAGCAGATGGAACTTCCGGACGGCTGGGGTATTGAGCAGGAGATTACCTGCGTAGATGCGACAACTTATCAGGTTTATATGGCAAATATGAAGTCTCTGTTCATGGATATGGTGAGAAATACAGATATGGTTGTATTTAACCGTTGTAAAGAGGGAGATCCGCTTCCTGCATACAGACGTGGAATTAAGGTCGCAAATCAGAGTGCAGAGGTTATTTTTGAGGATGAAGAAGGTGAAATGGACGACATTTTCCAGGATGAGATGCCGTTTGATATTGATGCACCTGTCATTGAGATCCAGCCGGAAGATTACGGAATCTGGTTTGTAGATGCAATGGATAACCCGGAGAAATATGTGGGTAAAACTGTACGCTTTAAAGGACGTGTTATGAAACCTCGTGGAATGGGAAGTAAATTCTTTGTTCCGGGACGTGTCGCAATGACCTGCTGTGCAGATGATACTACATTTCTTGGATATGTGTGCAGAAGTGATAATGCATCTCATATCAAAGAAGGAAGCTGGGTAGAGGTAACTGCAAAGGTTGCTTTTGAAAACCGTACAGAATATCAGGGCGAAGGCATTGTGCTTTATGCAAGTGATGCAAAAGAATGCGAACCTCTGAAAGACGAAATGGTATATTTTAATTAGGAGACGCGCATATGTATTTAGTAGTGGGACTGGGAAATCCCGGGAGAGAGTATGAAGCAACACGCCACAATATGGGATTTGACACCATTGATCATCTGGTAGAGGACTACAATGTTCCGCAGGGTGGCGTGAAATTTAATGCCATGTACGGAAAAACGATGATTGGCGGAGAAAAGGTTATTCTTATGAAACCTCTTTCTTTTATGAATCTGAGTGGCGGACCTGTCCGCGAGATGGCGAATTATTTCAAAATTGATCCGGAGACAGAACTGATTGTTATTTATGATGATATTGATCTGGAACCGGGACAGCTTCGCATCCGTAAGCAGGGAAGCGCAGGTGGACACAATGGAATTAAGGATATTATCCGTCAGCTTGGCACAGAGAAGTTTCTGCGCATTAAAGTAGGTGTAGGAGCTAAGCCAAAGGGATGGGATCTTGCAGACCATGTACTTGGCAGATTTTCCACAGAAGACAGAAAACTTGTGGATGAAGCAATAGAAAAAGCGGCAAAGGCTGTGGATATCATGATCTCACAGGGCGTAGATGCGGCGATGAACGAATATAACAGAAAAGTACCTGCACAGAAGTAAGAAGCGGCAAAGTGGTAAGTGGCACATGCTGGCTGCTTTTAATGGAAGAAAAGGAAGAAAAGCGGTGACTGTTAATGATGCTACAGCAGGAAAACAGGTGCCGCTTTTATCTTGCCACAGTGTTCTGGAACTTTTGACGTAATATTTTTAACCGAATCAAGTAAGTCCCCTGCTTCAATTGCGAGAAGCAAAAAGCAGTGGGTGGGACTTACGAATAGCAATGAATGGCAGAAAGATTTATTTATCGGAGACATATAAGAGGTGAATATGAAAGCATTTATGGCACCTCTGCAGGGACTTGCAGAGTTTGAACGGATTAAAGAAAAAAGTAAAACGAATAAGGGGATTCTGCAGGTTTCGGGATGTATGGAATCGCAGAAATCTCATTTGATGTATGGTCTTTCTGAGACTGCGCCATATCGTCTGATCCTGGCAGAAGATGAACGCCGGGCCAGAGAAATCTATGAAGATTACCGGTTTTATGATAAGAAAATATATTCCTATCCGGCAAAGGATCTTCTATTCTTTCAGGCAGATATTCATGGAAATCTGCTGATCCGGCAGAGAATGAAAGTAATCCGGGCATTGCTGGAGGAAAAGGAACTTACAGTTGTCACAAGCATTGACGGATGCATGGATTTCCTGGAACCGCTGGAAAAAATAAAAAGCCAGCTGATTCATTATGAAAATGACAGTACGATAGACATGGATCAGTTGAAAAATAAACTGGTGGATCTGGGATATGAGCGTGTAGGTCAGGTGGAAATGCCGGGACAGTTTTCTATTCGCGGTGGTATTGTGGATATCTATTGCCTCACAGAGGAAAATCCATGGAGAATCGAACTGTGGGGGGATGAGATCGATTCTATACGAAGTTTTGACGCTGAGAGCCAGAGATCCCTCGAGAATCTGGAGGAGATTACGATTTATCCGGCAGTAGAACATATCGGGGAATCTGATATGGTTTCTTTTCTGGATTATTTTCCAAAGGAGAAATCGGTTATTTTTCTGGATGAACCGAATCGACTGACGGAGAAAGGTGAAGCAGTAGAAGAGGAATATCGCCAGAGCCGTATGCACCGCGAGGAAAAAGGCAGCCAGAATCTGCCGGACAACTGGCTTTGTTCTTTTGAAGAACTTCAGAAAGAATTAAATAAGAGAAACTGTATTTCTGTCTGTGCGCTGGAACCGAAGCAGGCGGGCTGGAAGGTCCGGGAGAAATTTTATCTGGAAGTAAAATCAGTCAGTTCGTATAACAGTAGCTTTGAACTTCTGGTAAAGGATCTTCACCAGTATAAGAAACAGGGATACAAGATCGCATTGCTCTCCGGTTCCCGTACCAGAGCTGAACGACTGGCGAAGGATCTCCAGGAAGAAGGACTGGCTGCTTTTTACGGGCAGGATTATGACAGGGAGATTCTGCCGGGTGAGATCATGGTGGTTTATGGTCATGCGAAAAAAGGCTTTGAATATCCATTGATCAAATTTGCAGTGATGACAGAGTCGGATATTTTTGGTCAGGAACAGAAGAAGAGAAAGAAGAAAAAGAATTATAACGGAAAGCGTATCCAGGATTTTGCAGAGCTTTCTATCGGGGATTTTGTGGTTCATGAGAAGCATGGGCTTGGTATTTATCGCGGAATTGAGAAAGTGGAAGTGGACAGGATCGTTAAGGATTATATTAAGATTGAATATCGTGGCGGCAGCAATCTTTATATTCTGGCAACTCAGTTAGACTGTCTTCAGAAATACTCGGGCGGTGATACGGCAAAAACTCCGAAACTGAATAAGCTTGGAACGCAGGAATGGAATAAGACGAAAAGCAAGGTCCGGGGAGCTGTCAAAAATATTGCGAAAGAGCTGGTAGAGCTCTACGCGGTACGTCAGGAAAAGGAAGGCTATGTCTGTGGTCCTGATACGGTATGGCAGAGGGAGTTCGAGGAAATGTTTCCATATGAGGAGACAGAAGATCAGCTCAGCGCCATTGAAGATGCCAAGCGGGATATGGAGAGCACGAAAATCATGGACCGTCTGATCTGCGGTGATGTAGGTTATGGTAAAACAGAGGTTGCTCTGCGCGCCGCATTTAAGGAAGTGCAGGAGAGCAGACAGGTGGCGTATCTTGCCCCGACAACTATTCTTGCACAGCAGATATACAACACCTTTGTACAGCGAATGAAAGAGTTCCCGGTACGAGTAGAACTTCTCTGTCGTTTCCGTACGCCGGCGCAGCAGAAGAAAGCGATTGAAGACCTGAAAAAGGGACAGGTAGATGTAATTATCGGAACACATAGAGTCTTGTCGAAGGATGTACAGTTTAAGAACCTTGGACTTCTGATCATCGATGAGGAACAGCGTTTCGGGGTTGCGCATAAAGAGAAAATCAAGCAGCTGAAAAAGGATGTAGATGTGCTGACTTTGACAGCAACGCCGATTCCGCGTACTTTGCATATGAGCCTCATTGGAATTCGTGATATGAGTGTCCTTGAGGAACCGCCGATGGACAGAATGCCGATTCAGACCTATGTTATGGAGTATGATGAGGAGACAGTCCGGGAGGCGATCAACAGAGAACTGCGCAGGGGCGGACAGGTCTATTATGTCTATAATCGTGTTACGGATATTGCGGATGTTGCCCTGCGCATAGCGAAACTTGTGCCGGATGCGAGGGTGGATTTTGCACATGGACAGATGAGCGAGAGAGAACTTGAGAATGTCATGTATGCGTTTGTAAATGGTGATATTGATGTACTGGTTTCGACTACGATCATTGAAACAGGGCTGGATATTTCCAATGTAAATACCATGATCATCCATGATTCCGACAGATACGGACTTTCCCAGCTTTATCAGCTTCGCGGAAGAATCGGTCGATCTAACAGAACGGCGTATGCATTCCTGATGTACAGGCAGAACGTGATGCTGAAGGAGACTGCGGAGAAGCGTCTGGCGGCTATTCGTGAATATACGGATCTGGGAAGTGGATTTAAAATTGCCATGAGAGATCTGGAACTTCGAGGCGCGGGAAATCTGCTGGGTGCACAGCAGCATGGACATATGAATGCGGTGGGATATGATCTCTATTGCAAGATGCTCAGCGAGGCAGTCAAAGAGGCAAAAGGAATCCATACAATGGAAGATTTTGAGACATCGATTGACCTCAATATCGATGCATTTATTCCGGATTCCTATATCAGCAATGAATTCCAGAAACTTGATATTTATAAACGAATCGCTGGAATCGAAACGCAGCAGGACTATGATGATATGTTAGAGGAACTTCTGGATCGTTTTGGTGAACCTGGAAAGGCAGTGCTGAATCTCCTTGCAATTGCGAAGTTAAAAGCTATCGCACATCAGGGCTATGTGACAGAAATTAAGCAGACCGGAAAATCAGTGCGCATTACACTTTATGAAAAAGCAAAGCTGAATCCGGAAGGGATTCCGCTTCTCATGCAGAAATACAGAAGAAGCTTGCAGTTTAAGAATGAGCAGGAACCGAAATTTATCCTGGAACCTCAGGGCAGTCTGATTCCTGCGCTGACGGAATTTGCAGAAGAACTTAAGAATATGGCTGAAGAGTGTGTTTGAAGATCGTGATAAATATGTGAAATATAGCACTTATTTTTTAATTTACCTTGCCCTCAGCAGGAAAAAAGTTTATACTCTAGTAATAGCACAGTCTGGAAAAGTGGGACATGAAGAAAGACCAGACTGATAATATGGAGGAAGAAATGAAAGAAATGGCAAAGAGAACAGCCGTAGCAGCACTGGCAGGTGTGATGTCAGTTGGTATGCTTACAGGCTGCGGAAGTAAAACATTAGATGGAACAAAAACAGTGGCTACAGTAGACGGAACAGATATTCCGCTTGGAGTTGTCAGCCTTTATGCGCGTGAACAGCAGCAGCGGACAACCGCCATGTATATGTCTTATATGGGAAGCGCGGATAATATCTGGGATCAGACAGCAGATGAAGATTCTGGAGAGACATATGGTGATCAGGCAGTGACAAGCAGTCTGGAATCCATTGAGAAAATGTATATTCTGAAAGAGAAAGCATCTGATTACAATGTAGAACTTACAGATGAAGATGAAACAGCAATCGCAGATGCTGCATCACAGTTTATGGCTGCAAACAGCGAAGAGACAATCAAAGAACTCGCTGTAACAGAGGATCAGGTAAAAACATTACTGGAGCTTCAGACAATCCAGAAAAAGATGTATGACCCGATTGTTGCAGAGGGAAATATCACAGTTTCTGATGATGAGGCAAATCAGACAACCTTTACTTATGTAAGTATCTCTACAAGTGGTGATGATGTAACAGACGAAGATAAAGAAACTAAGAAAGAACAGGCTCAGGAGATTCTTGATAAAATGAAAGAAGATCCGACAGCTGATATGAGCGAAGTTGCTCAGGGAGTAGATGAGAGTTACTCAGCAGTACAGGGTAATTTTACAACTAAAGAAAGCGAAGATGAGGATGAAGACTCCAGCGGGGCAGCATATCCGGACGAAGTTATTAGTGTTTTACGTGGGCTGAAAGACGGAGAGGTTGCAGATGATATTATTGAGACTGATACAGGATATTATGTAGTAAGACTTGATAAGATTAATGATGAGGATGCAACAGCATCCAAGAGAGAATCTCTTCAGAATTCCAAAGAGAGCACATATTACACAGAGACAACAAATCAGTGGCTGGATGATGCGGATGTAAAAGTAGTAAAGAAAGTTCTTAAGACACTTAAGATCACAGATAAACATACTTTTACAGCTCCAACTTCGACACCTACTCCAACACCAGAAGTAACGGAAGAAGCAACACCAACACCGGAGGCTGATGTGACAGAGGAAGCTGAAGCAACTGAGACACCGGCAGCAGAAGAAACAGAGGCAACTGTAACACCAACAGAAGAAGCTGAAGCTACAGAAACACCAGAAGCAACACCGACAGAAGCTGCGGAATAAGACAGGAAAATTATATTGCTGTATCGCAGAGAATTGTGGTAATGAATAATAAACATAAGGTAACATAATAAAAGCAGCTATATGGAAAACAAAAACGTTTCTCATATAGCTGCTTTTGCATTGCCAGAATAATATTTTCTGATGAATTGCGCAAAAACCTCGAATCAGGAATACCCTTGTGGATGCCATAAAATGCAATGGTACCGGAAAGTTCTGCAATATCAGGAAATTACGGTATCGCGCCCATGTGTTTTTCCGTAATAAAGCTTATCATCCGCATGTTTGATTAATTCTGAAATATTTGACTGATAGTCGTTTTCTTCTACACCGAAAGTCATAGTTACGTGAACTGTAATATCTTTATAGGTTATGATACATTTGCTGACTGCTATATTAATTTCATTCATGATTGTACTTGCATTGTCAAGATTCATTCCCGGAAAGAAGAAGAGAAATTCTTCGCCGCCCCATCTGCAGACGTGTCCTGAACCAAGCGTTTTTTCTTTAAAAAGTTCTGCGAGAGATTTTAGAACCTGATCGCCGCAATTATGACCATAAGTATCATTGATTTTTTTGAAAAAATCGATATCGCCAATGGCAATGCTGAAATTTTCATAAGGATTAGCTTTAATGTGATTTTCCAGAACCTCTTCCATACGGCGTCTGTTATACAGAGTAGTAAGAGGATCGGTTCCGGCCTGTTGTCTTAATTCAATGTTATACAGCATGAGATGCTTCTCTGCCTTCTGAAGATTATCGCTGAATGTCAGACAGATCACACCCGTGATCACAAATGATAAAATAGTATTTAAAACTTGTACAATCAGCATATGTGCTTCTGTAAGGACGTATATTGGCGGATAATTCTGACAATGAAAAAACAGTGCCATTCTCAGTATGAATAAAAAAACTGCAAATGCAATTTTGTTAAAGGTTGTATCATACAGGGAAAACATTGAAATTAACATTAGCGGCAGGATAAAGCTGGTACTGCCAACATTCCATCCATAATAATAGATGAAATAAGAAATCCATCCTGTGGAAATGATAACATAAAATAAAAAGTTCCATCGTATAAAGATACGATTCATGTAATGTCTTGCAAGAAGACATGTAGCCAGCCATCCCGCAACAGGAAGAGCATTAACCGGATATCCAAAACATGTGATACAGACTATAAATAGCAGAAAGTATACAATGTAGATGTTATAAGATCTTGTTAATGCAAGAGAAAAATACAAAGGTGTAGTTTCGGCATCAAATTCATGATTAAATATACTCATATTGATTCTCCTGAGCATATAGAAATAACATATTCAAAAATGTTATTTCTATATGCTTTATATTAAATAAGGAGGAAATGCTTTAATGCATTAGCGATGCCATTATCCTCGATATTGGTTGTCTGGTAAGTGCAATGAGGAAGAATCAAAGGATCTGAATCACCCATTGCAATGCTGTTTCCGGCAAACTGAAGCATAGGAAGATCATTTGTGCTGTCGCCAAAAGCAAAGGTATCTTTGATTGATACTCCCAGGCGGTCAGCCAGAAACCGGATCCCTGTTGCCTTGCTGCAATTTTTCTGAGTTAATTCCCAGGCTTTATCATCATGGATAAAACACAGAAAATGTTCATCAACAAATTTGCGGAAGGTATCCGTATCAGAGTCTGCGGCAGGAAATGCCAGAAACTTGTCAAATGTAAAACTATGGTAGATTTCGGAAGTGTAGAGAGATAAATCTTCTACTTCAACTTCTGTTTTCAGATTCTGGATAGCACCAGGAAGAGAACAGGATCCGTTATCATATAAAATTTTGTCCGGACGCTCAAAAAATGCGGGGATCTTGCAATTTCTTAGTATTTCTATTATTTCACGACAGAGTGAATTGGGAATTGAACTGGAAAATAAAAGTTCTCCATTCATATAAATCTGGCTGCCACATCCACAGACATATCCGTCAAAGCCAATCTTCCGGATTATTTCAGGAATCATGGCATAAGTACGTCCGGAGTTGACAAAAAGCAGGTGTCCATTATCGTGGGCTTTTTTTAAAGCAATTCTTGCACTGGCCGGAACAGCCCATGGATAAGGGGTAAGTAAAGTCTTATCAATGTCAAAAAATAATAGTTTACGATTATTCTGCATCAGATGCCTCCTCTATTGTGTCACTGAATTCATCGTTTGCTTTAATATGGCTTCCGTTGCTGAAATCTTCGCTAAATTTTTCGCTGAATTCCTCGTTCGAAGAATCTTCACTTCCTGTATGTACGCGAATGCCATTAAGTTCGACTTCACCTTCCATTGGAATTACAAGACATTTTCGTCCATCAATCACGCGTGTCTCAACGAGATCGGCACGTTCAGGGTCTACGTGAACGACAACATCAGGAGTCTTAATCTCGAATCTTCGTGTATTGGTAATATTAGAAGCAACCAGAGAGGATTTTTCTCCGGCAGTAATTTCATACTGCTCGTCAAAAGACTGTAACTTCTCATCTTCTACGCCACATTCTTCGAAAAGACGTTTCACTTCGGATTTAGTCAGAACTACAGGCTCCGGTTCATCTTTCTGAGCTTCAATCAGGTCGTTTAATTTCTCGTGAATATTTAATACCGTATCATAGCTGCAGTCCTCACCAAGTGTATCTTCGACCAGTGCATTGAAAGAGTCACGCTGTCCACCGGCGGAGAGAGGGGCATTGCATCCAAGGAGTTCATCAATAAAAATATCTCTGAGTTCATTTACGTTCTTACTATAATAAAGAACTCCATGAATATCCGTACTGCGGTCATTAAACTGCGGGAAAAGAAAAGCAACATCCGGAAGTTCTACGATCCAGTCGCGGATGCGGTCCTGAATGCTGTTGGTCTCCGCGTTATAGCAAAGTCCTGCTTTGGAAAGTTTCACCGGGCAGATGCAACACATAATGTGTTCGTAAATTTCATCTGAGGCATCAAACATTTCGGAACCATCGGAGGATTTTCCGGGAATGTCATATACTCCATGAATCAGGATAATGTAATAATTCTCCGGATAATCATAGTTTTCGATGATTTTATCGTAAAAACTCTCGACCAGTGCATCGTCTGTAAGTTTGCTTTCTCTCAGTTTCATAAGGAAATGCTGAGTTCCGCCTTCGGATTCCTGTTCAAGAGGAAATTCCATGTTCATCAGGTTCTTCCCAATTGTTCCGGAAAGGGATTTGCGGAAGATATCAAAATATTTGAACATTTCTTCTTCGGAGAGGGAGAGAAATGCTTCTTTTAATTCGGTTTTTTTGTTCTTTTCTCCGTCAACATAGCATCCGCAAATGCGGGTGATAGAGCAGTTCTCTGGTGTGAACTGCTTCTTGATTTCGGAAATTTCTTTTTTGTTCATATAAGTTACACCTCGTAATAGTATACTTTCCATTATAGACTAGATAGGGACTGGGGGCAAGGATGATTTGTCTGTGAAAGTGTGAAATTATAGATGAGTTTTGACAAAGGTGGTGGTATAATATAGGAAAATTTGTTGCTGTTTACTATGTGAAAATACAGGAGGATACTGACATGAATGAAACAATGAAAAATCTTTTAGAACGCAGAAGTGTACGTGGATATAAGAAAGATCTTGTGCCGGAAGAGGTATTAAATGAGATTCTTGAAGCTGGTGAGTATGCGCCGAGTGGAATGGGACAGCAGGGAACTCTTATGGTAGTGACTCAGAATCCGGAGCTTGTTGCGAAGCTTTCTAAAATGAATGCGGATGTAATGGGGGCAAAGAGCGATCCGTTTTATGGAGCATCGACTGTTATTGTGGTTTTTGCTGACAGTGAGCAGGGCACTTGTGTGGAAAATGGAAGTCTTGTTATGGGAAATCTGATGAATGCGGCTTATGCAGTTGGTGTGGATTCCTGCTGGATTCATCGTGCGAGAGAAGTGTTTGCGTCTGAAGAGGGTAAAGCGCTGAAAGCTGAGTGGGGTGTGCCGGAGTCTTATATTGGTATTGGCCATTGTGTACTTGGTTATCGTTCTGGAGAGTATCCGGAAGCTAAGGCGAGAAAAGATGGATTTGTGATCAGAGTTTGATTGTGAAAAACAGGGAGTAGGGGTGTATATGTGTAGAGCGACTGATGAGATGAGGATGACTGAGTGAGTATATTTGGTAATAGAAAGAAAAAGAAGTATAGAACTTTTCTTCAGGATTCTGAGACGGGTGCGGATGATGCCAGGGAGTATGAGAAGGGCCGGGGAGTCTGGGGGAAGAATAACTTGCAGGAGGGACATGGGTCGGAGATGAGTGAGAATCTGATCAGGAAGCATTATTGGTTTTCGGGGAGAGTGCAGGGGGTCGGGTTTCGGTACCGGGCGTGTTATATTGCGAGTTCTCTGGGAGTGACCGGATGGGTGAGGAATAACTGGGATGAGCGTGTCGAGATGGAGGCGCAGGGGACCAGGGAGGATCTTGCCAGGATGGTGGAGATGTTGTATAGGCAGAGTTTTATTGGGATTGAAGGGGTTGAGGAGAAGGTTGTGCCGGTTGAGGTGGAGAGTGGATTTTATGCTCGTTAACTATTAAAAAGGTACGCCAAGTCCGTCAGATCATTCCTGTCGGCTCGGTTTCGGGACTTAAGAAAAGCTAAGCCCCGGGAAATCCGCTAAAAGCATTCGCAGATAACTCAAACTCGCTGCGCTCAGACAG
>ERZ791842.534-NODE-534-length-34134-cov-7.38158_pt1 | contig 34134 bp, 32 predicted proteins | sample MGYA00509944_ERZ791842 | MGnify/ENA primary metagenome ERZ791842 (study PRJEB30046, sample SAMN00715263) | human gut metagenome | study: EMG produced TPA metagenomics assembly of the A metagenome-wide association study of gut microbiota in type 2...
CCACCAAAAAAGTTCAACGTATGAAAGTGCGTTGAACTTTTTGTTTTGCACAATTTTCCGGCGAACACAGCGGGTGGATGAGAACAGCTGCGGCGCTGTCGCCAAAGACAGCGCAAAAACAGCCCTGCGGGCTGTTTTTAGCAGCGCGGCTCGCGTAATCCACCCGCGCCAACCAAAAAATAGCACCTAGAAACGTAAGTTTCCGGGTGCTTTTCGTTTGCTCGAACCCACTTTGCAACCCACTTTAAAATAAAATGGTGATTATCATGAATATTTCCGAGGAAAAACGTACACAAATCTGTGCAGCACTTGCCAAGGCGCAGCAGGACATCAAGCGCATACAGGCTGCCGGTGCTATGGATAACTCTCCGGAAGTGGAGCGTATTTGCCGTGCGCTGCAGGACGTGGTGCAGGAACTCCGCATTCTGATCGACCAATAAATGCAAAAACAGCCCCATGGAACCGGACGGAACCACGGGGCTGTTGTCGTGCTGTGCGGCCTTGCGGCCTGCCGCCGGTGGGGACGTAGGTGTTGGACAGCTGGGTGCGGGCGCTGTCAACCCGTCCGCCGGTGGCCTGCGCGAACTCGGCAAGGCTCTGGCGGGCGGCTTTCAGGCGGACGGCGGCATCGGTGGTGTCCGCCCCGGCTGCCGTCTCGGCGAGATACCGTTTCTTCCACCTGTGCACATTGCGCTCTCTGGCACGCTGCATCTGGTTGATATCGTACCGGGTGTATTGTTTGCCGTTGTACTCGATGTTCCGGGCGTTCAGCTCTTCCAGCTGGTCCCGCGTCCATGCGGGCGGGTCGCCCAGCTCCGTGAACACGGCGAAAAAGGTGTGGCGGTAGTTCCAGCCGCACAGCCCGGCACCCCAAAATCCGGATGCATGATCCTGTCGAAAATTTGTACAGATAATTCTGGAAAAATTCAAAAAAGGCGTTGACAAGGTACGACCTTGCTGGTATAATAATACACGTCGTCAGGAACACGACGCCTCAACACCAGCTTATGGGGGATTAGCTCAGCTGGGAGAGCGCTTGCATGGCATGCAAGAGGTCAGCGGTTCGATCCCGCTATTCTCCACCAAAAAAGCACTGTACTTCGTTGGAAGTACGGTGCTTTTCTTTTTGCTGAAGTTGGTTTTTGGGGGCTGCATTGCTTCGCCTGCACCGTTTTTAGGCTTTTGCAGGCGGTTCCTATACAACCCCCAACTTTTGACTTTACACCGTTTTCAAAAAGGAATGTTTGCAGGCCGATTTTTCAGCAGGCTGCTGCATCATCCCCTTCAATGTACGGCGTAAGGTCGAAGTTGAAGGGAATGTTGAGCTGATAACCCCTCTTCTTTGCGGATCTTTCGGATCCGTTCTCCAACAAGGGATGCTAGTTCGGCTGGTTCAGATTCAGGCTGATCTTTCACTTTTTTCACAGAGAACACCTCATTTGCGGGCAATCATCAGATGCCACGGAACGTAAAGGTGAACTCCACGGGCTTGGTCACATCAGGAATATACTCCGGGTGGACATTGGCACCCCAGCTGTCATCGCCGCCAACGCCCATCTGCTCACCCATAGCACGAATGACCGTGTAATGGACCGGGGGCAGCTCGTAGGGGTGCTTGGCACTCTCCATTTCATGGGGAGTGTAGGGCAGCGCAGAGAAGAACATGGGCTTTGCGGCATCTGCGGTAAACAGCAGTCCACGGCCCTTGCGGTCCACTACTTTTGCCCAGCGCACAGCGGTCTTTGCTCCGCACTCCTGCGGTACAAGGTACTGTGCCATGTTGTCTGCAACCTTGTTCTGGTAAATGCCCAGCTTTGCACCATGCTGGCGATCCCAGTAGGTCTCCGCAGGGCCGTTTCCGTACCACTCCACCGTGTCGTAATCGGCGTCGATCTTGAACAGCACACCGAATCCGTCTTTTCAAAGCCGGGGATGGCACTGGTGTAGTTCTTTGCATAGGCGAATTTCCAGATGCCGTCCAGCTTCATCGCCAAAGAAGAGGAGCCTGTCCGATATTCTTCGCGGGAAGCGTAAGTACGGAAACTTGCATGAGCATTCAGCACGTTGTCCTTGAAAAAGGTGGGGTCTTTTACTTTTGCAAAATCAAATGCAGTCATTGTGCTTTCTCCCATCTTGCTTGTTTTGTGTGGGCGCGACCAATCTGCTGCGCACTTCAGACTGGAATTCTCATTACGCAAGTTGCCCGAATCTCTTGCGTTTCATCTGAAAATATTATAGAATCCAAATAACATCAGAGAGCCAACGGCTCCAAAGGAGAAGCTATGAGTTACGCAATCGTATTCAGCAGTAAAACAGGCAACACGGAATTACTGGCAGACACATTGCACAGCTGCCTGCCGCAGGCGGATTGCTGTTATTTTGGCAACCCGAACCCTGCCGCCATGGAAGCGGACATCCTTTATGTGGGCTTCTGGACGGATAAGGGAAAAGCGGATGAAAGCACGTCGGACTTTTTGAAGCAGCTGCGGGAAAAGCAGGTGTTTTTGTTCGGTACCGCTGGTTTTGGCGGCAGCGAAGAATATTTTAACAAGATCCTGAAAACCGTGCAAAAAGATCTGCACAGCAGCAACACGGTGATCGGCAGCTTCATGTGTCAGGGGAAGATGCCGATGTCGGTACGCCAGCGATATGAGAACATGAAAAAGCAGCCGCTTCATCTGCCCAATCTGGACGCAATGATCGAGAATTTCGACAAAGCCCTTTCTCACCCGGATGCGGATGATCTGGAGCGGCTGAAACAGGCAGTAAGATAACAAAAACCGGTGGCTTTCCGCAATGGAGAAAGTCACCGGTTTTCTGTTTCAGCTTATCGGAGCAGCCAGCCGTAATCCTGTCTGCAATCTACCGTTCGGTATAAACCGGTACGTTCATCGTGACCCTGTCATAAGCCCGGAGTTCCCCTGCGAACAAAACATTCCGATATAAAAAGGACGCTGCCGCCTCTGGGCGAGAGGCTGCAGCGTCCTTTTGGTATCAGAGGGCGAATCGTCTGTCAGACCGAACGGCTCCCAATGAATTGGATGCTTTTAGCTTGCATTTTCCTGTTCTTCAAGAATGCGCCAGCCGTCCATCAGGTCTGAATTTTCCAGAATAAAGGTGTGGGCAGTATCCTGTCCCCACGAGTTGTCGTATTTCAGCATCAGATAATCGCTCAACTCGGTTCGATTTTTGAACTTCAATAAGCGATACGGCTCCTGAAAAGCGACCTTTTCGACGAAATATACCGCATCCGATGTGGGAAGCATAACGCCGACATGACCGATCATAAGAGAATTGTCCGTTTCGGAGAACTGATCATGCAGGACCACGGAGACGAGACGAATCTTATCATCTTCTACGAAGGAGAGGCCGCGTTTCTTCCATTCCTGCTGAATCGTTTTCAAATGGGTAGGAATATCGGTCGTATTGGTGGTTTTGACCGGGGCGAACAGCGCATCAAACTTTTGCCGTTCATCGCCGCAAAGGGATTCTGGGTCAGAATCCAGTGTTTCATAGTCCATAAACAGGGTGTCCTCGGCTGAGGCAAGGTCTGCCTTGCCTGTGACGGTGATAAAATCACCGAACAGCCCACAAGCGGTGATCCGACAGTTCCAGCCGGGGAAGGTATCGTATTTTTCTGTCCATGCGTCCTGCATGGAGTAAGGATCGTATTTCAGATCCAAAGGCTTGGCGTTTTCAAAACCTGTGGTGAGCCATGCCGGGTCTACAGCATTGTTGAACTTCTGCACATGATCAAAGAAGGTCCGTATCCGCAGGTCGGATACGCCGGCATTCTGCAAAAGATTGGAAAGAAGAGCCTGTGTATCCGAATCTGCCAAATTGGAGTATTCGATTTGCTGAAGGACAGGCTGAGAAGTTTTTTGAGTGCAGCCCCCTGCCAGAAATGCACCGCAAAAAAGTGCAGCGGTGCAGACAAGAAAAGTTCGACGTTTCAAAAATGGTCACCTCGCTGTGTTTTTCGGAAAGCTGTAGTCTCCACCATAGGCGAAGAAAGCAATGCAATTGGACTCATAACGAATGGTATCACAGATAAACAAAGAAAATCAATGACTTCTGTCGTATTTGACCATATAACGCCAAATGATACCCATTCACACACGATTTTCTGGGGGTGTGTTTCGATACCGTTCGGGAGAGCGCTTGCATGGCATGCAAGAGGTCACCGGTTCGATTCCGGTATTCTCCACAAAAAAAGCATTGTACTTCGTTGGAAGTACGATGCTTTTCTTTTTGCATCTGCGGACGCTGACAATGCAGTCCGTCTGGCCTTATCGACGCTCAAAGCCGAGATAGCGGGTGCCCTGGAACATCAGCTTTCCAATGTCGCCCTCCACAAGCATTCCGTAGTCCGAACCATCTACTTCGAGTTCCATGCGGTCGCCGCTCTCTACCTGAAAGGTTACATAATAGGTCGTGAACGTATGCATCATCGTATTGTCCGTATGGTGGCGAGAAACTTCCGTGCGCTTTGCCACCACCGTTGCCGGAACGGTCAGCCGCGGCGAATGGTTGTTTTTGTTCCATGTGCTGATATTTCCGATGATGGTGTATAGGATCATGCCCAAAACCACAAGGAACAGGATGGGAAACAGAATACTGAACAGCATATCAAATCCAGCGTAAAACATCTTACTCCTCTAGGATCTCATTCAAAAGCTCTTTGACGTCCTCCAGAAAGGATTCCTCGCCGAGCGTGTTCACCTTGAAGAACACCGCCTGACTGCCTCCTGCGGTGATGGCGGACAGCCGGATGGGGCTGTCACCGTTCTGGAACATGGTCAGCGTCAGACTCAGGCGATTGCCGCCCATCATGCTGTATCGCTCAAACACGCGGACACTGCACCGTGCTTCGCCCTCCTTGAAATCGCTGCCCGCTTCCAAGTCGGCAGACCAGCTGCTGTCCGGAATCTCCTGTTCCAATTTGCGGAGAAGCGTGTTGAATTTCTGATTGCGGATGGTCTTTTCAAAAATCGCCATAGAGGGCCCTCCATTCTGCCAACGAAATTCGGTCTGTTTGCCTTAAATACGGACAGGCGGCAATAAAAATTGCAGAAAAACACCCGAAAAGTAAAATTTTCCGGAGCCGCGCACGAAAAAAGGACTGCTGCACAATTTTCAGTGCAGCAGTCCTTTTGCGTATCGGGAAAAACAGGTGCTCAGCCCTCGGAGGCAAAGAACTCCTTGGTCAGCTTGACCACGGTGCCGGAGAGCAGCAGCAATGCGATGAGGTTGGGGATGCTCATCAGGCCGTTGAAGGTGTCGGCGATGCTCCACAGCAGGCCCAGGTCCACGGTCGCGCCCAGAATGGACACGAAGGAGTACACCACAAAGAAGGGCTTTGCCACCTTATCGCTGTGGCAGAGGAACACCAGGAAGCGGGAGCCGTACAGACCCCAGCCGATGATGGTGGAGAAGGCAAAGCAGCAAAGCGCCACGGCGGTAAAGATGGAAGCCCAGCCGCCGTAGGTGGTGGTAAAGCCGGAGATGGTCAGCTCTGCACCGGCTGCGGTGCCATAGTTCACGGGGGTGCCGCTGCACAGGATGACCATGGCGGTCAGGGTGCAGATGATGATGGTGTCGGCAAACACCTCAAAGATGCCGAACATGCCCTGCTTCACCGGCTTTTTGGTGTCGGCGCAGGCATGGGCGATGGAGCCGGTGCCAAGGCCGGCCTCATTGGAAAAGATGCCGCGGGAGACGCCCTTCTGCATGCTGATGAACAGGCTGCCGATGGTGCCGCCGGTGAAGGCAGCGGGGTTGAAGGCACCGGCCACGATGGACTCCAGCACATAGGGCAGGCGGGGCAGGTTGAGCCCTACTACGCCCACAGCCAGCACGATGTAGAACAGCGCCATGAAGGGCACCAGCTTTTCACTCACGCTGCCGATGCGCTTGATGCCGCCCAGCAGCACCATGGCCACCAGCATGGCCACGATGATGCCCGCGATGAGGTTCAGCGTGCTCAGGAAACCGCTGCCCACCACACCGTATTCCAGCAGGGCGGTGTCCACGGCGGCCACGATGGTGTTGACCTGGGTGGCATTGCCGGTGCCGAACACGGTCAGCACGCCGAACAGCGAGTACAGAAATGCCAGGAACTGCCAGCGCTTGCCCAGACCGTTCTTGATGTAATACATGGGGCCGCCCACCCACTCGCCGGTCTCACTGCGCTCACGGAAATGCACGGCCAGGGTCACCTCGGCAAACTTGGTGCACATGCCCAGCAGCGCGGAGCACCACATCCAGAACACGGCACCCGGGCCGCCGATGGCAATGGCGCCTGCCACACCGGCGATGTTGCCGGTGCCCACGGTGCCGGCCAGTGCGGTGCACACCGCCTGGAAGGGGGTCATGGCACCGTCCGAGGCGTCCTTTTTGCGGAACATGCGTCCGATGGTGGTTTTGATGGTGTACGGGAATTTGCGGATCTGCAAAAAGCCGGTGCGCACGCTCAGAAGCAAACCCACACCAATGATGCACACCATGGCGGGCACGCCCCAGATAAAATTGTTGACCGCCGTATTGACGGCCGTGATCGTCTCGATCATAATTCGTCCCACATCCTCTGTAAAGTCTTGCGTTCTGACACATTTTGTCAGCGCAATATAAAAACTATTCTACCGTATTTCTGTGCAGCTGTCAATTGAAATCCCTGCATTTATGCGCCCCGCAGGGCGACGGGAATGCAACAAAAAAGCAGGCCGCCGGGGTCGGGCAGCCTGTTGCAAAAGGGGCCGGAAAGGTTCAGTGCCGGGCCGCCGCGCGGTGGTACACCGGGTAGGCCACCAGTGCGGTGAGCACCTCGGTGATCCAGAAGGCGTGCCACACACCGTCCGGGCCAAGGCGGCCGCACAGCACTGCGGCCAGCGGCATGATGAACACCACATAGCGGCAAAGCGAGATCACCAGCGACGGCACGCCCTTGCCAAGGCCCTCCAGTGCGCCGGACGAGGTGGTGGACACTGCCGACACCACAAAGCCGATGCAGATGATGCGCAGGGCCTTGGCACCGGCGGCGATGGTATCGGGGTTGGAGGTGAACAGCCCGATGAGCTGCCCGGAGGCCAGCAGGCAGATGACCGTGCCCAGCGCCATGATGGCGATGCTCATGAACAGGGTGAGCTCGTACAGCTTCTTCACGCGGGCGTGCTCCCTGGCACCGTAGTTGTAGCCGATGAGCGGGCGCATGCCCTGCACGATGCCGTTGGCGGGCAGGTACAAAAAGGTCTGCAGCTTGTAGTAAATGCCCAGAATGACCACATAGCTCTGGGAGAACCCGGCAAGCAGGCTGTTGAGGAAGGTGACCAGCAGGGAGGGCAGAGCCAGGTTCAGGATGGCCGGCACGCCGATGGCGTACAGCTTGCCGTCCAGTGCAACGTCCGGGTGCAGGCCGCTGCGGTTCAGCCGCACCGGCAGTTCGGTGCGCAGGTAGACGAACAGGTACACGCACAGGCTCAGCAGCTGGCCGATGCCGGTGGCCAGCGCTGCACCGGCAATGCCCATGGCGGGCACCGGGCCCAGGCCGAAGATCAGGACGGGGTCCAGCAGGATGTTGCACGCGCAGCCGAACACCAGCGCCACCATGGTCACCTTCATGCGGCCCACAGCCTGGAACATCTTTTCAAAGGCCAGCGCGGCCATATTGATGGTGGCAAACAGGAACACGATGGTGGAGTAGGTGATGCCGGAGGCCACAAGGCTCTCGTCGGTGGTGAACCGGCGCAAAAAGCCCGGCATGATGGCAATGCTCACCACCGTGATGACCACGCCGTGCAGCAGGCTGAGCACCATGCCGTGGGTGGCGGCGATCTCGGCCTTTTTGCGGTCGCCCGCACCCAGGTACAGGGCGACCATGGCGTTGATGCCGATACCAAAGCCGATGGCGATGGCGTTGGCAAAATTCTGGATGGGGAACACCAGCGAAAGGGCGGTCATGGCGTCCTCGCTGATCTGCGCCACAAACAGGCTGTCCACGATGTTGTACAGGGAGTTGACCAGCATGGAGATCACGTTGGGCAGCGCCATGGACAACAGCAGCGGCAGCACGGGGCGTTCTTTCATAAAGGTATCGTTCATTGATTTCTCGCTCCTGACAGATCGAAAATGGAAAAGGCCGCAAAAAAGCCACACAATGGCTTTTTTGAAGTCATTGTGTGGCGAAAAGTAGCATAGTGCTGTAAAAATCCACACGGTTTTTATTGACTGAAGGATACCACATCCCCGGGGCATTGTCAAGGAGACAGGGCGAAAAAGTATGACTTTTATAGGCTTGACCATTTTTTGTGCAGGGGTTACAATAAAATTGTAGCTTTTATAAAAAGGAGAAACCCGCATGAAATGGATGATCGCGTCCGACCTGCACGGGTCGTATTTCTATGCCAGCCAGATGCAGCAGGCGTTTGAACGGGAACAGGCCGACCGGCTGCTGCTGTTGGGAGACCTGCTCTACCACGGCCCCCGCAACGACCTGCCGGAGGGCTATGCGCCCAAGCAGGTCATGCCCCTGCTCAACGGTATGAAGGACCGCTTGCTCTGCGTGCGCGGCAACTGTGACGCCGAGGTGGACCAGATGGTGCTGGAATTCCCGGTGCTGGCAGACTATGCTGTGCTGCCGGTGGGCAGACGGCTGGTGTACGCCACCCACGGCCATGTCTACAACACCAAGACCCCGCCGCCGCTGGCCCCCGGCGACATTCTGCTGCACGGGCACACCCACATCCCGGCGTGGGAGCCCTTCGGGCGGGGCAGCCTCTACCTGAACCCCGGCTCGGTGAGCCTGCCGAAGGAGGGCAGCGCCCACAGCTACATGACGTTGGAAAACGGCTGCTTCCGGTGGAAAACCATGGACGGCCGGACCTACCACGAACTGACCCTGAGCGAAACCTGAACAACACAGCGCCCGCCTGCTTCCGGAGTGGTTCCGGTGCAGGCGGGCGCTGTGCTTATCCAAAAAAGAAGAAAGAAGAAGAGAGCAGAGTGGGGTTACTCGGCAGCGTAGGCGGAAGCGTTGCTGCCGGCGATGCGGCCGAACACCACGAAGTCGCACACGGCATTGCCGCCGATGCGGTTGCCGCCGTGCACACCGCCGGTGGTCTCACCGGCTGCATACAGGCCGGGGATGATGCTGCCGTCGGTGTCCAGCACCTGTGCGTCGGTGTTGATCTTCAGGCCGCCCATGGTGTGGTGGATGCCCGGTGCGATCTTGATGGCGTAGTAGGGAGCGGTGGACAGGTCGCCGTCCATGCCGTTGCTGCGGCCGAACTCGGCGTCCTCACCGGCTGCCACAGAGGCGTTCCAGGTGTTCATGGTCTCCACAAAGTTGGCGGCAGCGTCGCCGGTCAGGCCCATCTCCTTGGCCAGACCCTCATAGCTGTCGGAAGAGACGGTCAGGCCGTTGCTGATGTACTTCTGGCAGGACTTCAGGTCGTCCACGATGCGCTGGTCAAAGATGATGTAGGCGTAAGCACCCGGCTGCTCCAGCTCGGCGTTGGAAACCGCGTCACGGGTGGACATGTCGTTGCAGAAGCGCTTGCCCTCGGCGTTGACCAGGATGCCGCCCATGCTGCGCACGCTCTCGGACACCAGCATGCCGGTCTCCTGATACACGGTGGGGTGCAGCTGGATCTGGTCCATGTCCACGGTGTCGGCACCAATGGCCTCAGCCATCAGGATGCCGTCGCCGGTGGCACCGGCGTGGTTGGTGGTCACGGCGTTGGCCAGGGCCGGGTTGAAGCTGGCCATCAGCTCAAAGTTGGCACCAAAGCCGCCGGCGGCAATGATCACGCTCTTGGCGTTGATGGTGTAGTCGTGCTCGGTGCTCTCGGCCTTGATGCCGCAGGCAGCGCCGTCGTTGGTCAGGATCTCGGTAGCCTTGGTGTTCAGCAGGATCTGCACGCCCAGTTTTTCGGCCTGAGCGTTCAGCTTTTCCACCAGATAGCTGCCCACGGCGCTGCCGTCCTCGGGCTCATGCAGATACTTGTGGGTGGTGCCGCCGGTGGCTGCCACCTTGGGCAGCGGGGCACCGATGGAGGTCAGCCAGTCGATGGCGTCGGAGCTCTGCTCGGCCATCACGGTCACCAGGCTGCGGTCATTGATGCCGTGGCCGCCGTTGATGGTGTCCTCAATGAACTCCTGCACCCCGCTGTCGGTGATGCCCAGGTCGGCCTGATACTGGGTGTCGGCTGCGTTCATGCCGCCGGTGGCCTTCAGGCTGTTGCCGCCCACGATGGGCATCTTTTCCACCACGATGACCTTGGCACCGTTCTCGGCGGCCTGTGCGGCAGCGGTCAGACCGGCACCGCCGGCCCCCACCACCACGACGTCACAGTCCAGCGTCTCGGCGGTCTTTTCCACGGTGGTGTCCGCAGCCTTGGCCACGGCAAAGGCGGAAGCATCCAGTCCGGCGTTCTCCAGAGCGGCCTTCACAGCCTCCTTGAGGGCGTCGCTGGTCACGGTGGCACCGGCAATGCCGTCCACGTTGTAGCTGTTGGCAGCCACCATGGCATCCGGCAGCTGTTCGCAGGCCACAGAGCCGATGCCCTGGGTCTCGTTCTGCTCGGTGACAACGATGGAATAAATGGTGTCGGCGTCGGCGGTCACTTCCACGACGACATCGCCTTCAATGCCTTTGGCCGAACCGGTGCCGGTGACTTTCCCGGCGGCGGAACTGGCGGTCTGGCTGCTGGAAGCGCCGCAGGACGCCAGCGACAGCAGCATGGCACCGGCCAGCACAGCGGTGCTGATACGGTGCAGGATCCCGTTTTTCTTCATGGTTTTCCTCCTCAGAGATCTTCGTGTTGGGTGGGGCGGTCGATTTGTGATGGATTTCACGAGCGAGATTATAACACAACTTTCACAATTCCTGAAATTCATTTTTCTCATAAAAAGAATAGCCTGCGTGCATGGTTTGTGGTACACTGGAACCGGCAAATACACGCAGCAGGGAGGAATCTGCATGGACTTCAAAGATCTGGAATATTTTGCGGCCATTGCCCGGTGCGGCAACATCACCCGCGCGGCCCAGCAGCTCTACGTCAGCCAGCCTACCCTTTCCAAGTTTTTGCAAAAACTGGAAGGGGACACCGGCCTTGTGCTGTTCCAGCGGGCGGGGCGGCGTCTGGAGCTGACCTATGCGGGCCAGCGGTATCTGGCCCACGCCGAGCGGCTGCTCAGCCAGAAGAGGGAGATGGACGCGGAGCTGACCGATCTGCTCCGGGCAGACACCGGTGTGCTGCATGTGGGCATGCCGCCGTTCCGGTGCAGTTTTTCGCTGCCGGAGGTGCTTCCGGTGTTCCGCGCGCAGTTCCCGCAGGTGCAGTTCCGCATTGAGGAAGCACCCAGCGCCGAGCTGGACCGCAAACTGCTGGAAGGTGAGATCGACCTGGCCTTTTATATGAGCTTTGCCCGGCATCCCGGCCTGAGCTACCGGGTGCTGCGCCGGGACCGGATGTACGCCGTGTTCGGCAAGGGACACCCGCTGGAGCAGGCTGCCGCCCGGGAGGGCAGCTTTGCCTGGGAGTGGCTGGAGGGGCAGACCCTGCTGCTGCAGAACCAGACCCAGCGGCAGGGCCAGTATATTTTGCAGGAGCTGCGGAGCCGCCGCCTGCATACGGCCGAAATTCTGGAAAGCAGCAACATCCGGGCAGCCGCGGCGCTGGCCGCCAACGGGTACGGCATCGGCTTCCTGAGCGGCGAGCTGCTGGAACACCTGAACAACGCGGTGCCGTTCAACGCGTTTCCGCTCCGGTACTGCACCCTCCCGCTGGAGTCGGTGGCAGCCTGGCGGGCCGGGAACTATCTGCCCCGGTACGCGTTGGCGTTCATCGAGCGGATGGAACAGCTGGAAAACCAGAAATACAACAATAGCACAACAAAAGCGCACTGACACCGGCGGAAAACAAACAAAATAAACCGGCCCTTCTCCTTTGGCAGCACAGCGCTGCCGGGGAGAGGGGCCGGTGTTTTTGTAGGTGGAAAGAGGCTCACAGCTCCACTTTTTCCTGCGCGCGGTACTGCAGGGCCTCCAGCAGGGAGTCCTCGTCCAACAGGCTCTTGCCGGCCAGGTCGGCCACCGTGCGGGCCACCCGCAAAATGCGGTCGTGGGCGCGGGCCGAAAGCCCCAGTGCATCGTAGGAGGCGCGGAGCAGCCGTTCCGCACCGGGGGTCATGCGGCAGATGCGCCGCACCTGCCCGGCGTTGAGCTGGGCGTTGCAGTGTACCCCCTCGTAGCCGGGGGCCGCATAGCGTTTTGCCTGGATGGCCCGCGCCGCCAGCACCTGTTTGCGCAGGTCGGCACTGCTCTCGGCGGGGGCGGCGGTGTGCAGCTCGTCAAAGGCGATGGGGTCCATCTCCACGCACAGGTCGATGCGGTCCAGCAGCGGGCCGGACACCCGGCTGCGGTACTGCCGCACCGCGCTGGGCGAGCAGGTGCACTGCCGGGTGGGGTGGCCGTAGTAGCCGCATTTGCAGGGGTTCATGGCGGCCACCAGCTGGAAATGGCTGGGGTAGGTGGCGCTGCCTGCGGCCCGGCTCACGGTGATCTGGCCGTCCTCCAGCGGCTGGCGCAGCACCTCCAGGCTCTCGCGGGAGAACTCCGGCAGTTCGTCCAGAAACAGCACGCCGCAGTTGGCCAGACTGCACTCGCCGGGGCGGAACTGCGCGCCGCCGCCCGCCAGCGAGACGGCACTGGCCGAGTGGTGCGGGCTGCGGAAGGGACGCGCCGTGATCAGGCCCCGGCCCTGGGGCAGCTGCCCGGCGATGGAATAGATCTTGGTGGTCTCCACGGCTTCCTCCCGGGTGAGAGGCGGCAGGATGCCCGGCAGGCGCTTGGCCAGCATGGATTTGCCGGTACCCGGGGCACCCATCAGCAGCACGTTGTGGCCCCCGGCCGCAGCGATGACCATGGCCCGGCGGGCCAGTGCCTGCCCCATCACGTCGGCAAAATCCGGCACCTGTGCCCAGGCCTCGGCGGGGTCAAAGGGAACGGCTGCCGCAGCGGTCAGCGGCCGGATGCCGCGCAGGGCGTCCACCACCTCCCGGGCGGTGTGGGCCGGGTAGACGGCCATGCTGTCGGCACAGGCCTCGGCAGCCTCGGCGGCGTTTTCGGCGGGCACATACAGGGCACGGATGCCGTTTTCGGCGGCGGCCAGTGCCATGGGCAGCACGCCGGATACCGGGCGCAGGGTGCCGTCCAGCGCCAGTTCACCCAGAAAGGCGGCGTCCTCCGGCACATCCTCCAGCTGGCCGCTGGCCGTGAGCACGGCCAGCAGCAGGGGCAAATCGTACACCGGGCCGGTCTTGCGCACATCGGCGGGGGCCAGGTTGACCGTGATGCGCCGGTCCGGGAACTTGAAGCCCAGGTTCTTGATGGCGGCACGCACGCGGTCCGCACTTTCCCGCACGGCGGAATCCGGCAGGCCTACGATGGAAAAGGCGGGCAGCCCGCCCGAAACGTCGGCCTCCACGGCCACGGCAAAGCCGCGCAGGCCGTTCAGGCCAAAGCTCTTTGTTACCGAATACATGGGTGCACCTCGCTTGCATTTTCTGCGCGAAAACGGTCGAAAATTGGGTGGAAAAATTTGGGAGGAACCGTCAGCCTTCGACAGCATCTCCCGGTCGATTTCATTATAGTAAAGGGCAGGAAAGATGTCAATGCAGCGGAAAGGAGAGCGACAAACGATGACAGGCAAGGAATACTGCCGGTACATCCGTACTTATTCAGAGCTGGAGGGGCTGCAGCGGGCCCACACGGTGGTGTACTGCGCCCAGACCGTGCCCGGGGGCGTGCTGGCCCAGCTGCGGTGGGAGCAGGCGGGCCGGGTACAGTGCAGTACGGTGCTGGCCCCGCAGGGCAGTTTTGCCCGGATGATGCAGCTTTTGCGCTATCTGTGCGAGAACAGCATCGGCCCGGAACAGTGGCTGGAGGTGCTGGAGGACGTGCACCAGCCCTACCGGCTGCTGCCGGAAGCACAGCAGCCCGCCGACATCCACCCGGAGAGCGGCTGTTTTTGTGGCATTTGCTGATTTTGTACCGGTAAGATTGTGGCAGAATATGCAATTGACATGATGGACACAAGCGTTTATAGTATAATTAGGTTTGAATAAACTGTCTCCTTTTTTGGAAAAAAATAACAAAGGTAAGGTGTGCAACATGTATCTGGATGAATATAAGCGCTGGCTGGCAGCGGAGCTGGACGATGCGGATCTGAAGCCCGAACTGGCAAAGATCGAGGGCAACGACGACGAGATCAAGGATCGCTTTGCTGTGGCTCTGAAGTTTGGCACCGCAGGCCTGCGCGGCGTCCTGGGCGCGGGTACCAACCGCATGAACATCTACGTTGTGCGTCAGGCTACCCAGGGCCTGGCCAACTGGGTCAAGACCCAGGGCGGCAGCCAGACCGTCGCCATCAGCTACGACAGCCGCCTCAAGAGCGACGTCTTTGCCAAGACGGCTGCCGGTGTTCTGGCAGCCAATGGCATCAAGGTGCGCATCTATGATGCCCTGATGCCGGTGCCGGCCCTGAGCTTTGCTACCCGCTACTATCAGTGCAATGCAGGCATCATGGTCACCGCCTCCCACAACCCGGCCAAGTACAACGGCTACAAGGCCTACGGCCCGGACGGCTGTCAGATGACCGATGACGCCGCCGCCATCGTGTACGACGAAATCCAGAAGACCGACGTGCTCACCGGTGCCAAGTACATCTCCTTTGCCGAGGGCGTGGAAAACGGCCTGATCCGTTTTGTGGGCGATGACTGCAAGAAGGCCCTGTACGACGCCATCGAGGCCCGTCAGGTGCGCCCCGGCCTGTGCAAGACCGCCGGCCTGAAGCTGGTGTACAGCCCCCTGAACGGTTCCGGTCTGGTTCCGGTCACCCATGTGCTGAACGACATGGGCATCACCGATATCACCATCGTGCCCGAGCAGGAGTACCCCAACGGCTACTTCACCACCTGCTCCTACCCCAACCCTGAGATCTTCGACGCCCTGAAGCTGGGCCTGGATCTGGCCACCAAGACCGGTGCCGACCTGATGCTGGCCACCGACCCCGACGCCGACCGCGTGGGCATCGCCATGAAGTGCCCGGATGGCAGCTATGAGCTGGTGTCCGGCAACGAGATGGGCACTCTGCTGCTGGATTACATCTGCGCAGGCCGCATCGAGAAGGGCACCATGCCCAAGAACCCCGTGGCCGTCAAGTCCATCGTGTCCACCCCGCTGGCCGATGCCATTGCCGCCCACTACGGCGTGGAGATGCGCAGCGTGCTGACCGGCTTCAAGTGGATCGGCGACCAGATCGCCAATCTGGAAGCTGCCGGTGAAGTGGACCGCTTCATCTTCGGCTTCGAGGAAAGCTACGGCTATCTGGCAGGCCCCTATGTCCGCGATAAGGATGCCGTCATCGGCTCCATGCTGATCTGCGAGATGGCTGCTTACTACCGCAGCATCGGTTCCTCCATCAAGCAGCGTCTGGAAGAGATCTACAAGGAGTACGGCCGCTACCTGAACAAGGTGGACAGCTTCGAGTTCCCCGGCCTGACCGGCATGGAGAAGATGGCGTCCATCATGCAGAAGCTGCGCGACAACCCGCCCACCGAGCTGGCCGGCCACAAGGTGGTCAAGGTCACCGACTACAAGAAGCCCGAGGAGACCGGCCTGCCGGCTGCCAACGTGCTGATCTACGCACTGGAGAACGGTGCGACTGTGGTGGTCCGTCCCTCCGGCACCGAGCCGAAGATCAAGACCTACTTCACCACCCTGGGCAAGGATCTGGCCGAGGCCCAGGCCCAGAAGGATGCCCTGGCTGCTGCCATTGAGCCCATCCTGGCATAAACCGCACTGAAATAAGGTCCCAAAGCCCTTTTGCACCCGCCTGCCCGGCGGTGCAAAAGGGCTTTTTTGCTGGGCGGAACCGGTTGCAGTTTGCGGGCCGATACGCTATAATAAAAGATGACTTATTATAGCCAGCCGCAGCCGGAAACACCGGCGCGGCGGCAGCAGGGGCAGGTGTGCAGATTGCAAAAAACGATTTCGGCCGTGCTGGTGGCGGCAGGTTCTTCCACCCGGATGGGGTTCGACAAGCTCAGCTTTGACCTGGGCGGCGAAACGGTGCTGCACCGCAGCATCCGCGCTTTTGAGCAGTGCCCGCAGATCGGCGAGATCGTGCTGGTGGCGGGCAAAAACCGTGCTTTCGTGGAGCAGCAGGCCGTCGGCTGCACCAAGCCGGTGCAGATCGTGGCCGGTGGTGCCACCCGCGCCGAGAGCGCCAAGAATGGCGTGCTGGCAGCCCACGGGGAGCTGGTGGCTGTGCACGACGCAGCCCGGCCCTTTGTGAGCCCGGCCGTCATCGCGGCGGTGCTGGAAGCCGCTGCCCGCTGCGGAGCTGCCGCCCCGGCAGTGCCGGTCAAGGACACCATCAAGCAGGCCGTGCCCGGCGACGGCAAAACGGTGCCGGAAGCCTGCCTTGTGCGCAGCACCCCGGACCGCAGTACCCTGTATGCGGTGCAGACGCCCCAGTGCTTTGACCGGGCGCAGTATCTGGCCGCCCTGCAGGAGCTGGACGCCGAAAAAGCCCGGCTGGTCACCGATGACTGCAGCCTGTTCGAGCTCACTGGCCGCTCGGTGCAGCTCACCCAGGGTGACTACGCCAACCTGAAGATCACCACGCGGGAGGACCTGCCCCGCCCGGTACAGAAAGAGGAAACGAGAATGCGCATTGGACATGGTTATGACGTGCACCGCCTGGTGGAAGGCCGCAAGCTGATCCTGGGCGGCGTGGAGATCCCCTTTGAAAAGGGCCTGCTGGGCCACTCGGACGCCGATGTGCTGGCCCACGCGGTGATGGACGCCGTGCTGGGTGCGGCGGCGCTGGGGGATATCGGCCAGCATTTCCCGGACAATGACCCCGCCTATGCCGGGGCCGACAGCCTGGAGCTGGCCCGCCATGTGGCCCGCATCCTGTCGGAGCACGGTTACCGGGTGGAAAACATCGACGCCACCATCCTCTGTCAGCGGCCCAAGCTGGCACCGCACATCCCGGCCATGCGGGCCAATCTGGCGGCGGCTTTCGGCCTGCCGGTGGACGCTGTGAGCGTCAAGGCTACCACGGAAGAGCATCTGGGCTTTACCGGCGAGGGACTGGGCATTGCCGCCCACGCCGTCGCCCTGATCGAAACACGGTAACAGGAGTGTGCGTCCATGACACTGAATGCGATCATTGCCAATTTTCAGACCTTCAAGCTCGTTGACCTGCTGGATATCATCATCATTGCGTTCCTGATCTACCAGCTGCTGGGCATCGTCAACCGTACCCGCGCCGGGCAGCTGTTCAAGGGCGCGCTGCTGGTCATGGCGGTTTATCTGGTGGCCGAAACGCTGAACATGCGCACGGTCACCTGGCTGCTCAACTCGCTGCTGCAGGTGGGCCTGCTTACCCTGGTGGTGCTGTTCCAGCCGGAGATCCGCCGTGCTCTGGAGCGCATGGGCCAGACCGACCAGTGGGCCGCAAAGCTGTTCAACGTGAAAGGCCGCTACAACGACCCCAGCCTGAAAGGGGCCTGGCGCAGCGCCATCATTGCCATCTGCGACGCGGCAGAGCGCTTTTCGGAGACCAAGACCGGTGCGCTTATCGTGCTGGAACGCCACACCAACCTGTCTGAGATCGTGCGCACCGGCACCCCGGTGAACAGCGCGGTGAATCTGGAAGTGCTGGGCACCATCTTCTACGAGGGCACCCCCCTGCACGACGGTGCCGCCATCATCGAGAACGGCCGCATCAAGGCCGCAGGCTGCGTGCTGCCGCTTTCCAATAATCTGGATCTGGGCAAGGACATGGGTACCCGCCACCGCGCCTGCCTGGGCATTGCCGAAAACTCGGACGCCATCGCCATCGTGGTCAGCGAGGAGACGGGCATCATCTCCATGGCAAAAAATGGCGTGCTGATCCGTCATTTTGACCGCCAGACCCTGTACACCCGCCTGATCGACGAGATGATCCCCAAGGAGCCTGTGGTGGAAAAGAGCACGGCCGACACCTGGAAGGACCGCGCAAAGAGCCTGATGAAGTGGGTCAGCCAGAAAGGGGAGGACGAGCAGCAATGAACAGTAAACCGAACAAGTCGAACGGCACAAAGCCTGCGGTGGGCAGCCACAGCCGGAGCATTCTGGACGACCGCCGCATCCGGCTGGCACTGTCCATTCTGGGTGCCATTGTGGCCTGGATGATCGTGACCATCATCGTGCAGCCCGGCACCACCAACACCATCTACAATGTGCCGGTGGACTATACCTACGATTCCTCCGTTTATACCTCCCGTGGACTGAGCATCGTCAGCGCCGAGGACAAGACGGTGAACCTGAAGATCTCCGGCGACGGCTACACCATCGGCAGCTTGACGGCCTCCGATTTTGTGGTCTACCCGGACTGGTCCAGCGTGCGGGACAGCGGCCAAAAGACCCTGCGCCTGCTGGTGCGGGGGGCCAACGGCATGCTCAATGGCGTCACCGTGACCATCGACGGCTCCGACAACATGGTGGACGTGATGTTCGATGTGGTGGAGGAAAAGACCCTTCCCGTCACCGTGACCACCAATTACCTGACCATCTCGGACGGGTATATCCTCTACAGCACCGAGGTGTCCAAGGACATGGTCACTCTGTCCGGCCCCAGCAGTGAGCTGGACAAGGTGACCACCTGCACCGCCGAGGTGACCTACTCCGGCGAGCTGGACAGCTCGGTCACCCTGGCAACGCCGCTGCGGTTCTACACCTCCGGCGGCACGGAAGTGAACTTTGAGTACACCGAGCTGGAAGAGAGCAGCGTGGACGTGACCTTGCAGGTGTACAAGATGGCCACTCTGCCGGTGAACGTGAGCTTCATCAACGCGCCCCGCGACTTTGACGAGTCGGTGCTGGTGTATGAGCTCAGCCGCAAGCAGCTCAAGGTGGCCGGCCCGGCGGAAAAGATCGACGCGTTGTCCACCTTGTCCATCGGCACCATCGACCTGTCCACCTTCACCCTGAACAAGGTCTATGAGCTGCCCATTGAGCTGCCCAGCGACATCTACCTGCTGGACAACATTTCCACCATCACCCTCAGCTTTGACTGCTCCGGTCTGGAGACCAAGACCATGAACCTGCCTTCCAGCTGTGTGCAGGTGGTGAATCTGCCGTCCACCTATCAGCTCACGGTGGAGACCGAACGGCTGATGAACGTGACCCTCTGCGGCCCGAAGGCTGCATTGGAGACCCTGACCCCGGAACAGGTGGTCGTGGAGATCGACGCGGAGGACTTCTCGGTGGCCACCGGCCAGCAGAACATCGCCTGCCGCCTGTATGTGCCCTCCAACGGCAGGATCTTTGCACTGGGCAGCTATGTGCTGCAGTGCCGCATTGAAAGCAACTGATAAAAAGGAACACACTGTACTATGATTCTCGTTCGCAACATCCGTCTGCCGCTCTCCGCCGGGGAACCGCAGGCATTTGAAAAGGCCCTGCGGGAGGCACGCATCCCTCGCGCAAAGGTGCAGCATCTGGGCGTGGCAAAGCTGTCGGTGGACGCCCGCCGCGGCCAGCCCAAGCTGGTGTACACCGTGGCTGTCACCCTGAAAAACGAAGCCGAAGAACCCGCCTTCGCCGGGGCATCGGCCAACGTGTCCCTGCACAGCAGGACCGACTTCCGGGTGCAACGGGGCACGCAGAAGCTGCCCCACCGCCCGGTGGTGTGCGGCCTGGGGCCTGCCGGTCTGTTTGCGGCGCTGCTGCTGGCCCGGCAGGGTTACCGGCCCATCGTGCTGGAGCGCGGCCCGGCGCTGGACGAGCGGGTGCAGGCGGTGGAACACTTTTCCGCCACCGGCGAGCTGGACCCCAACGCGAACATCCAGTTCGGTGAGGGCGGCGCAGGCACCTTCTCGGACGGCAAGCTGACCACCCGCATCGGTGACGAGCTGTGCGGCCTTGTCACGGAAGTGTTTTTGCAGCACGGTGCCCCGGCGGAGATCGCCTGGAAGCAGAAGCCCCATGTGGGCACCGACCTGCTGCGGGGGGTCATCACCTCCATCCGCAAAGAGATCGAATCCCTGGGCGGTGAGGTGCATTTCAACACGGCCCTCACCGGTCTGGAACAGAAAAACGGACACATTACCGGAATTTTCACAACGGATGGTTCCTTTGCCTGCGAAGCACTGGTGTTTGCGGTGGGCCACTCGGCCCGCGATACCTTTGCCATGCTCATGGACAGCGGCCTTGTGCTGGAGTGCAAGCCCTTCAGCGTGGGCTTCCGCGCAGAGCATCTGCAGAGCGAGATCGAAAAGAGCCTGTATCACGAGGCGGCAGGCCACCCGGCCCTGCCCCGCGGCGAATACCAGCTGTCCCAGCATGTGGGGGAGCGGTGCGTGTATACCTTCTGCATGTGCCCCGGCGGGCAGGTGGTGGCCTCGGCCAGTGAGGAAGGCCGTGTGGTGACCAACGGCATGAGCTACCATGCCCGCAGCGGCAAAAATGCAAACGCCGCCGTGGTGGTGAGCGTGAACGGCACCGACTTTGCAAACGACCCCCGGCAGGCCATCGCGTTCCAGCGGGAGCTGGAAGCAAAGGCCTACGCGGCAGGCCGTGCGGCCGGGCCTTACGCCGCCCCGGCTGAGAACATCCGGAGCTTTCTGGAAGGGCAGGGGCAGCTGCACATCGGCAGCGTGGAACCGACCTACGACCGCGGCGTGACCGCAGCCGACCTGGGCAGTCTGCTGCCTGCGGAGCTGGCCGACACCCTGCGGGCCGGTCTGCGTGCCTATGAGCACAAGATCGCGGGCTACACCGCACCGGATGCCATCCTCACCGGCCTGGAGACCCGCACCAGCAGCCCGGTGCGGCTGAAGCGGGAAGAGAACTTCGAGTGCACCCAGCTGGCAGGGCTTTACCCCTGCGGCGAGGGCGCGGGATATGCGGGCGGCATCATGAGCGCCGCCGTGGATGGCCTGCGGGTGGCCCGCGCCATCATCAGCCGGTATGCACCGGCAGAAGGGTGAGAAGATTTTGATGAACGATCGTGAAAACGACAACCGGATCAAGGACGAAGGCCGTCAGGTGCAGCAGGAACTGGAGGACCAGCTGCGCGCCTTTGGCGACACCATGACCGACGCCTTTGCCCATGGCTTTGAGGGCCGGGGCATGGAGATCGGCGACCGGGCCTGGGATGTGGGAAAAGCAGCCGTCCATGCGGCCAACTTCGGCATCTCGGAAGCGGGAAAAGCCCTCCGGAACAGCCGGAACGAATACTACAAAGCCCAGCAGGAGGCACAGAAAACCGGGCCCCGGAACGCGGGCGGGATGCCCCAGTGGGCCAGACAGATCTTTGGCCTGAAAGGGGAGCAGACCCCCGTAGACCTGCTGCGTGCAGACGGCAAAAAGCGCCAGAACGGCGGTGCAGCCCTGCTGGCCGTGGGCATCACCTTCATGGTGATCTTTGGGCTGGGGATGCTGGGCTGTCTCATCGGGCTGGGCACTATTTCGCCGACTGCTTTGGGCGACGTTGTGGTGTCGACTGCTGAGGACGGCGGCATCCTGATGACGGGCACGGGCTACGTTATGAACACCGCCTACAACGTGCTGGGCATCGTCAGCGGCGTGTTGGGCCTTGCCACGGCGGGCTTTGGCTGGATGACGGCCTGTGGTTCCGCCTGGGTGAAAGCTGGAAAGCAGCTGGGGCAGTTCGCCGATCTTGCGGATACCACCGACTACCACCAGGGCCTTTCGGTTCGGATGCTGGCCGACCTCGTCCACCAGAACCGGAAAAAAATGCTGAAGAAGCTGCAAAAGTACATCCGCAAAGGCTGGCTGAACGGCTGGCTGGATGAAAAAACGGAAACACTCTATCTGACGGCGGAGGATTACCGCGCCGCCCAGGAAACGGCGGCTGCACCCCAGGCACAGCCGCAGCCGGAACCGGCTCCGGAGCAGCGCGAGGAAACGCCTCTCAATCTGGAAACGGCCCGCCGCTTTGCCGCTGTGCTGGAACAGGAAAAGCAGCTCATGCAGGACGCGCAGGGCGTGGAGGAGCTGGCCCACATGCAGAAGACCACCGAGGCCATCTGCGACTGGCTGGAAGCCCACCCTGAAAGCCTGCCGAAAGCACGGCGGTTCGCGGAATACTATATCCCCACCACCCTCAAGCTGCTGCACACCTACAACGATGTGCAGGGCCAGAAAGGCGATAATGCCGAGAGCATCCGCCGGGACATTGCAGGCATCCTGCACACGCTGAACCAGGCCTTTGACAACCTCTACGACAATCTGCTGAGCGATGTGGCGCTGGATGTCTCCAGCGAGATCGCGGCATTGCAGGGAATGCTGGCCAACGACGGCCTGACCGGGAGGGATTTCCAATGACCTACCGTGCCTGGGACCTGAAAACGCTGGACCGCGCTGCCGTCCGGGAGCTGACCCATGCCATCGCGGAGCAGCGTACCGAAGAACTGGAATACAGCGCCATGGACGAGGAGCCCTGGAGCGAACAGAAATATGCCGCCACGCTGGCCGCCCAGCAGAAGGAGACGGCCTTGCTGGCCGGCATCCTGGCGGCCCGCGGCATCACCGACCCGGCCGACGCGCTCACCCTGCTGGCCGGGGAAGAGGAGCTGAGCGACCCCGCCCTGCTCACCGATATGGAAAAAGCCTGCCAGCGCATCTGGCAGGCCATCGACAATGGCGAGACCATCGTGGTGTTCGGCGACTACGACGTGGACGGCGTGACTGCCACGGCATTGCTGTATCAGCACCTCAAGGGCATGGGCGCCGCCGTCAAGTGCATGCTGCCCAGCCGCGAGGGCGATGGCTACGGCCTGTCGCGCAACGCCATCCAGTCCATCCACGACAAGGGCTATCGGCTCATCGTGACGGTGGACAACGGCATCTCCGCTGTAGCCGAGGCCGACTTTGCCGCAGAGCTGGGCATCGACCTTATCATCACCGACCACCATCTGCCGCCCGAGACCCTGCCCAAGGCTGTGGCCGTGGTGGACCCCCGCCGGGAGGACGATACCAGCCCCTTCAAAGGGCTGTGCGGCGCAGGCGTAGCCTTTAAGCTGTGCGCCGCGCTGGACGACTGCACCCCGGAGGAAATGCTGGATTACTGCGGCGACCTGGCCGCTGTGGGCACCGTGGCGGACGTGATGCCCCTGACCGGAGAGAACCGCACCCTGGTCAAGGCCGGCCTGCGGCAGCTGCAGCAGACCGACCGCCCCGGCATGGAAGCCTTGCTGGAAGAAGTGGGCCTTGCCGGAAAACCCGTCACAGCGGAGAATATCAGCTACGCCATTGCGCCCCGCATCAACGCGGCCGGCCGCATGGACAGCGCGGTGACGGCCCTGCAGCTGGTGCTGTGTGAGGACCCGGACCGCGCCGAGGAGCTGGCCCATAAACTCAACGAGATCAACGCAAAACGGCAGGAGACCGAGCTGCAGATCTTCAAGGCCGCCGAGGAATTGCTGGAGCAGCAGCCGGAGCGGCTGGAGGATCGTGTGATCCTGCTGTGGGGCCGGGACTGGCACCCCGGCGTCATCGGCATCGTGGCGTCCCGGCTGGTGGAGCGCACCGGCCGCCCGGTCATCGTAGTCACGGTGGACGAGCACGGCGAGTGCAAGGGCAGCGGCCGCAGCGTGCAGGGTTTCAACCTGCACGCCTGCATCGGGGCCTGCGCCGACCTGCTCATCCGCTACGGAGGCCACGCCATGGCGGCGGGCCTCTCGGTGCGGGAAGAAAATCTGGAAGCCCTGCGCCGCCGCCTGAACGAGTGGGCGGCAAGGGAGTGCCCCGTGCTGCAGATCCCGCCGCTGACCTGCGATCTGTCCATCCATCTGGACCGGGTCACGGTGGACGCCGTGCGCCGTCTGGATCAGCTGGCCCCCTTCGGGGCTGAGAACCCCACCCCGGTGTTCCTGCTGCAGAATGCCGTGCTGGACGGGGTATACCCGGTGTCGGACGGCAAACACAGCCGCCTGCGTCTGCGGCAGGGCAATGCCAGCCTGTACGCCGTGTGGTTCGGCATGCGGCCGGAGCAGCTGCCCTATGCCACGGGCGACGTGGTAGACACTGCCCTGAATCTTTCGGTCTACGATGCGCCCCGTGGCGCGCAGCTTTCGGGCCGTATCATCGACCTGCACCCGGCGGGTCTTGGCAGTGCCATGCCGCAGCAGGCAGCGCTGGTGCAGGCACTGCGCCGCGGCACCCCGCTGACAACCGAACAGAAAAATCTCATCACCCCGGCCCGCAGCGATATCATCGCGGTATACCGGGAGCTGCAGGCCCGCCGCTGGCACGCGGAAGATCTGCAGCCCCTGTGCGCGAAGCTGGGAGAAGAAAATACCGGCAAAACGCTGGTGGCGGTCACGGCACTGGAACAGGTGGGGCTGATCGCTGCTGCAGAAAAGGGCGGAGCCAAAGTGTGGGAGCTGGTGCCCACGGCCGGCAAGAAGAACCTTGCCGACGCCCCGATCCTGAAATGTTTGGAGGGAATGTAAATGCCTGAGGGAAAGAAACTGCCTGCCCCCGCCCCGGTGCGGGAGGAGGACTCGTATTCGGCCAAGACCCACCTGCACCAGCCGGTGCAGGAGACGGCCACCGTGGCCGCTACAGCACAGCCGGCAGATGCCCCGGAGGGTACTCTGCCCTCGGAGGTGCGCCCGGAGATCGTGACCTGGGACAAGCTCTGTGAGGCCATCAAGGCCAGCGGCAGGGCCTACGATACGGACATGATCGAAAAGGCCTATAACCTTGCCAACGACGCCCACAAGGGCGTGTGCCGCCGCAGCGGCGAACCCTATATCTGCCACCCGCTGGCCGTGGCCCGTCTGGTGCTGGATCTGGGCATGGACTCCGAGAGCATCGCCGCCGCTCTGCTGCACGATGTGGTGGAGGACACCCCCACCACCCTGGACGACCTGACCGCACAGTTCGGCTCCGAGGTGGCCCAGATGGTGGACGGCGTCACCAAGCTGACTAAGATCCAGTTCTCCAACATCGAGGAGCTGCAGGCCGAGAACCTGCGTAAGATGCTGCTGGCCATGAGCCGTGACGTGCGCGTGATGATCATCAAGCTGTGCGACCGGCTGCACAATATGCGCACCGGTGACGCCTGGCCGGAGCAGAAGCGCCGCGACAAGGCCCGCGAGACCATGGAGGTGTATGCCCCCATCGCCAACCGGCTGGGCATCCTGAACGTGAAGGAAGAGCTGGAGGACCGCAGCCTGCATTACCTCGACCCCGTGGGCTACGAGGACATCAGCAAGATGCTGAGCGAGCGGGCCGGGGAGGAGTTTCTGGCCAAGGTGTCCGGCGTCATCGAGCGCCGCCTGATCGAGAGCGGCATCGAGGGTGCCACCATCAAGCGCCGGGTCAAGAGCATCTACGGCATCTACCGCAAGACCATCATGCAGAACAAGTCCTTTGATGAGATCTATGATATTTACGCCGTTCGTGTGATTCTGGACAGTCTGGCCGAGTGCTACAGCACTCTGGGCCTCATCCACGATATGTACCACCCGCTGCCCAACCGTTTCAAGGACTATATCTCCACCCCCAAGCCCAACGGCTACCAGAGCCTGCACACCACGGTCATCGGCCACGAGGGCATCCCCTTCGAGGTGCAGATCCGCACCCGTGCCATGGACGAGCAGGCCGAGTACGGCGTTGCCGCACACTGGAAGTACAAGGAGGGCCTGGGCGGCCACGACAAGCTGGACGAGCGTCTGGCCTGGGTGAGCCAGCTGCTGGAAAACCAGCGCGTCAGCGAGGATTCCGGCAACCTGCTCCATGACCTCAAGAGCGACCTGCTGCCGGAGGAAGTGTTTGCCTTCACCCCCAAGGGCGATGTGATCAACCTGCCCACCGGTGCCACCTGCATCGACTTTGCCTACGCCATCCATTCGGCGGTGGGCAACCGCATGGTGGGCTGCAAGGTGAACAACCGCATGGTGCCCATCGACCACATCGTGTCCACCGGCGAGATCATCGAGGTCATCCTCGGCCCGGCGGACAAGGGCCCCAGCCGCGACTGGCTCAAGATCGTGCGCACCAGCGAGGCCAAGAGCAAGATCCGCAACTGGTTCAAGAAGATGCGCCGGGAGGAGAACATCCAGCAGGGCCGCGATGCGCTGGCCCGTGAACTGCGGCGCGAGATGATCATCATTCCGGACGACCAGCTGGACGAGTTCATCAACAGCTGCTGCCGCCGCCTGCGCCAGAACAACGCCGAGGAGCTGTATGCCGCCATCGGGTATGGCGGCATGACCATTGCCAACTGCCTGCCCAAACTCAAGGAGGAGTGGACCAAGCTGAAGGCCACAGAGGAGCGGTCTGAGGAGGACCTGCCCAAGGTGGACCTGAGCAAGGTGCACGCCACCGACGGTGTGGTGGTGGAGGGCTTCGACAACACCCCCATCAAGTTTGCCAAGTGCTGCAGCCCCCTGCCCGGGGACCCCATCGTGGGCTTCATCACCCGCGGCTTTGGTGTGTCCATCCACAAGCAGAGCTGTGCCAACGCCATTTCCAGCATGAAGGACCCCACCAACGCGCCCCGCTGGGTCAAGGCCTACTGGGCCGACAGCGTCAAAGACAGCTACAAGGCAGGGCTGGAGATCATTGCCCTGAACCGCAACGAGCTGCTGCAGGATGTGCTGGCCGCCCTGGCGGACATCCGGGTGCCCATCTACGCCCTGAACGCCCGTCAGGTGGAAAACAACTGCGCCGTGGTCAGCCTGACCATCGGCATCAACAATACCGAGCACCTGAACCGCGTGGTGGCGCGGCTTTCCAAGGTGAAGGATGTGCTCAAGGTGACAAGGAGTTAACGCGATGCGAGCAGTCATTCAGGCCGTTTCGTCGGCCAGTGTACGGGTAAACGGCGGCGAGCCCCGGGCCATCGGGCCGGGGCTGATGATCCTGCTGGGGGTGAAGGACACCGACAGCCTGGACATCGTGCCCAAACTGGCGGATAAGTGCGCGGGCCTGCGCATTTTCCCGGACGCGGAGGGCAAACTGAACCTCAGCGCGCGGGACCTTGGGTATTCGGCGCTGGTGGTGAGCCAGTTCACCCTTTACGGCGACACGAAAAAAGGCTACCGCCCCAGCTTTATCAAGGCCGCAAAACCGCCCCTCTCGGTGGACGCCTACGAGCTGTTTTTGGCCGAGATGAACAAACAGGGCCTCAAAGACGTGCAGCACGGCGAGTTCGGGGCCGACATGCAGGTGTCGCTGGTGAACGAGGGCCCCTGTACCATCATCATCGACACCGACGAGTGGAAAAAGAAGGAGTGATCCCATGCAGGCATTTCACATCCCGGCACCCCCGCCGTACTACACCAATACCTTTTTGCTGATCTCGGACGTCGGCCATGCGGTCATCATTGACCCGGCGGCGGACGTGCAGAACTACGAGCAGATTTTGCAGGAGCACAACGCCGTGCTCACCACTCTGCTGTGCACCCACGGCCACTTTGACCATGTGGGCAGCGCCGAGGCCCTGCGCCGGAAGTACCACGCCGTGCTCTACTGCGAAGCGGACGATCTGGCCGGGGATAAGATGTACCCGCTTTCCGAGGCCGACCACGGCTATGCGGAAGGCCAGACCGTGACAGTGGATGAGCTGCAGTTTACGGTATGGCATACGCCGGGCCACACCCCCGGCAGCGTGGTGCTGCTGTGCGGAGAGTATCTCTTCTGCGGTGACACCCTGTTTGCGGGCAGCATCGGCCGCACCGACCTGGAGGGCGGCAGCAGCGACGCCATGAACGCGAGCCTGCGCAAGCTGGCAAAGCTGCCCATCCCGCGGGAGACCCAGGTGCTGCCCGGCCACGGCGAGTTTTCCACCTTCGGGGAGGAACTGGACAACAATTACTTCATCCGCAGCGCGCTGCGCGGCGGAGAACTGTAACACGAACCCTCTCTGTCACGGCGTGCGCCGTGCCACCTCTCCCGATGGGAGAGGTTTTGTGAATCAGGCGAAAACGCTGACGGAAAGCTCTCCCTTTCGGGAGAGCTGGCGAGCGTCAGCGAGCCTGAGAGGGTTGGATTTTTCAATAAAAGAGAGAACGACATGAAGATTTATATCACGGGGCTGCCCTCCGGGTACGAGGTGGAACATCTGGTCCGCCTGTTCTACCCAATGGCACCCCTTACCCTGACCCCGCCCGAAGCAGGCGAGGACTGCGTGTGGGCCGAGAAAAAGCCGGACGGCCTGTGGGCCATGGTGCGGCAGGGCGGCAAATGCGCCGAGCGCACCGCACCGCTGCCCGCCCCGGCGGAGGCCGGCGGCGAGACGCCGGAGTTCAGTCTGGCCAGCCTGACCTATGACCTGCTGCGGCAGTGGACCGGTATCCGCCCGCCCTGGGGCAAGATGACCGGCGTGCGCCCGGTGCGCCTCATCCACGACAAGCGTGCCGCCGGATGGAGCGAAACGGACATCGACCACTTCTTCCTGGAGCGCTTCGACTGCTCGGAGCAGAAATATCAGATGGCCAAGGCCATCGCCGACCTGCAGGAGCCGATTTTGAAGGTGGGCAGTGCGCCCAAGACCTACAGCCTGTACATCGGCATCCCGTTCTGCCCGTCCCGGTGCAGCTACTGCAGCTTCGTGAGCTGCAACCTCGACCGTGACCGCAAGATGGTGCAGCCCTATGTGGATTGCCTGTGCAACGAGGTGGAAGAGATCCGCAGGCAGGCTGACAAGGCCGGGCTGACCCTGTGCAGCATCTACATCGGCGGCGGCACCCCCACCAGCCTTTCGGCTGACCAGCTGCGGCAGCTCATGGGCACCGTGCGGCAGAATTTTGACCTGTCCAAAGTCGTAGAATATACGGTGGAAGCAGGCCGCCCGGACTGCACCGACGCCGAAAAGCTGGCGGTCATCAAGGAGTACGGGGCCACCCGGATCTCCATCAACCCCCAGACCTTCTCGGACGAGGTACTGGCCGGCATCGGCCGCAAGCACTCGGCCCAGGACATCCTGGACTGCTACGCCGAGGCCCGCAAGGCAGGCCACGATGACATCAACATGGACCTCATCGCCGGTCTGCCCGGCGACACGGTGGAGAGCTTTGAGCACAGTCTGCGGCAGGCCATTGCCCTCGACCCGGAGAACATCACCGTGCACACCCTGACCCTCAAGCGGGCCTCCCGGATCGTCATCGAGGACCAGCGGGAAAACGACTACGCCGACGTGGCCGCCATGCTGGAAAAATGCCGCCTGCTGGCCGAGGCGGGCTACCGGCCCTATTACCTCTACCGCCAGAAGAACACCCTGCAGAACCTGGAAAACGTGGGCTGGTGCAAACCGGGCCACGAGGGATATTACAACATCTACATCATGGAGGAAGTTCAGACCATCCTTTCCGCCGGTGCGGGCGGCAGCACCAAGCTGGTGGCCGACGGCGGCAAACGGATGCAGCGCATCTTCAATTTCAAGTATCCGAACGAGTATATCCAGCGCTTTGCGGAGGTACTGGAACGGAAAAAAGGAGTGGCTGATTTTTATGATCACGATCTGGGTCCCGAAGCGTCTGGTTGAGATCGACCTTTACAATGTGGCGGCCTGCAGCCCGCAGCAGCTGGCACAGCTGAGCGAGCACAGCTATGCCCAGCGGGTGAATTATGCCGCCGAGAAGATCCGCATGTCCGGCGCAAAGATCGTCATGCTCACCGGCCCGTCGGCCAGCGGCAAGACCACCAGCGCCCACTGCATCGCCCGCGCCCTGCAGCAGCAGGGCACCCCGGCGCAGGTCATCAGTCTGGACAATTTCTTCAAGGGGGCGGAGTTCTACCCCCGCCTGCCGGACGGCACCCTGGACTATGAGAACCCCGATACGCTGGACCTGCCGCTCATCAAGCAGTGTCTGCGGGAGCTGAGCGAGACGGGCAAGACCACCCTGCCCGTCTACGACTTCTCGGCCGAGAAGCGCTCGGATGAAGCAGAACCCATCGACCTGCAGGGCGGTGTGTGCCTGGTGGAGGGCATCCATGCCCTGAACCCGGAGCTCACCGGCCTTGTGAAGGGGGATGACATCTACCGCATCTATGCCGGCCTGCGGGAGGAATACTGCATCGATGGCCGCCGGGTGATCAATACCCAGGATATCCGCCTGTGCCGCCGCACCCTGCGGGATGCCGCCACCCGCGGCCGCAGCCCGGCCAAGACCCTGACCATGTGGGACCATGTACTGGACGGCGAGACCCGGTATATCAAGGGCTTCAAGACCACGGCAGACTTTCTGCTGGACACCTCTTTTACCTACGAGCTGGGCCTGATCTCCAACCTGCTGGGCGTGGTGCGCCGCCAGTTCACGCTGGAAGGCCACAATGCCGAGTTGTGGGACGAGACGGCCCGCCGCTTTGAGCATGTGGCACCGCTGAGCCTGGACCTGCTGCCGCCCGACAGCATGCTGCGGGAGTTCTATGGCGGCAAGGTCTGACCGACCCCAAGATATGGGGAAAATGCGAAAAATTTGTTTCCAAACCTGCACCAAACTGTAAAAAATGCAGGACATGCGTTGCAATTGCACAGGCGGCGCGCTATAATGGGCATGACCCCACAACCCGTGGTCCGGCGCAGGCCGGGCCGTGTATGGAGGAAGAGAGAGGTGTCTTTTATGGATTTCGATTTCAATAAGATCAAGGAAATGGGCTTGGAATACGCAGAAAAAGGCAAGAACGCCGCCAAAGACCTGGCCGAGAAGGGCAAGACCCAGGCACTGATCGTCAATGAGCAGGGCAAGCTGCTCAAGGCACAGCGTCAGCTGGGCGCACTGGTGTACAGTCTGGCCAAGGGCAAGGAAGAAAACCAGCCGCTGGTGGATAAATACATCGAGATGATCGACAGCATCGAGGGCGAGATCGCCCGCCTGAAAGCCTCTCTGACCCCGGCGGAAACCGCTGAGGTGGAATTTACCGAAGCCGAAGAGCCGGCTGCTGAAGAAGCTCCCGCTGCAGAGGCAGCGCCTGCCGAAGAGCCCCGCAAGACCTGCCCGCAGTGCGGTGCACCCGTCTCGGACGATGCACTGTTCTGCAATAAGTGCGGCGCACAGCTGTAATGTAAACAGCGCCCCAGCAAAAACCGGAAAACGGGCGGTGTCCCCTTTGGCAGGATACCGCCCTGTTTTTGCGAAAAAAGAGAAATCTCCGTAAAAATACCGGGAAATGCCCTGATACCCTTGCAAAACCGCAGAGGATGCGGTACAATTTGTAGTATCTTTTGGAAGGGAGGGCCTGCCATGCTGGACTGGGTACCGAGCGCACCCTATACCGCGGAACAGCTGCTGGAAGTGCTGCGCATCCTGCGCGACCCGGAAAACGGCTGCCCCTGGGATAAAGTGCAGACCCATGCTTCCATCCGGAAAAATTTTCTGGAGGAGACCTGTGAGGTGCTGGAGGCCATCGACGCCGACGACCCGGCCATGCTCCGGGAGGAGCTGGGCGATGTGCTGATGCAGGTGGCGTTCCATGCCGTCATCGAAGAAGAGCGCGGGCGCTTTACCTTTGAGGACGTGTGCCGCGAGGTGTGCGAGAAGCTGGTGTTCCGGCACCCGAACATTTTTGCCTCTTCGGCGGCGCAGAATGCCGGTATAAACAGCTGGGATGCGCTCAAGAATAAGGAAAAGGGCCGCACCACCCTGGCCGACGAGCTGAACACGGTGCCGGCCACCCTGCCGGCCCTCATGCGTGCCCAGAAGCTGCAGAAGCGTGCGGTGCGCTGCGGTGTGCCGGAGCCGGAAGGAACGCAGGCACAGCAGGCTCTGCAGCAGGCTGTGGACGGCTGGAACGCTGCGCAGAACGCCGACGCAGCGGGGGAGTTGCTGTTTGCAGCGGCCAATGCCATGCGGCTGGCCGGTGTGGACGCCGAAGAGGCACTGACCTTTGCGTCTAGGCGGTTCTGCGATGCATGTCTGCAGCAGGAACAACGCGGTATTCAGGCGGATGCGCCTGCCCCGATAGAACGAAAGAAGTAACACAAAATAGAATTTTGGAGGGTTTATCGTATGACCAAGACCGATCTGATCGCACAGGTGGCAGCAAACACCGAAATGAGCAAGAAGGACGCTGAGCGTGCTGTCAGCGCCATGTTTGAGGCACTGGGCAAGGCCATGGCAGAGGGCGAAAAGATCACCATCTCCGGCTTTGGCACCTTTGAGGTGCGTGAGCGCGCCGAGCGTCAGGGCATCAACCCCCGCACCCGTGAGCCCATCACCATCGCTGCTTCCCGCAGCATCGTGTTCAAGCCCGGCAAGTCCCTGAAGGACACCCTGTAAGCTGATTTTTGCTTTGCCGCCGCTGCCTCACAGGAGGTGCGGCGGCGTTTTTTGTACAAAAGGAGGAACCACGCAAATGCGTCTGGACAAATACCTGAAAGTTTCGCGCCTGATCAAGCGCCGCACCGTAGCAAACGAGGTGGCGGATGCAGGCCGTATCCTCATCAACGGCAAGGTGGCCAAGGCCAGCCAGGCCGTCAACGCCGGGGACGTCATCGAGGTCACCTTCGGCAACCGGCCCATCAAGGTGCGGGTGCTCTCGGACGTGGAGCCCCGCACCAAGGACGTGGCGCGCGAGATGTACGAGATCATTGAGCAGCCTGCCGTGCTGGCCGCCGAGCCGCCCAAGGAATAAAACCGGCCTCGCCCCGCATAGGATGTTCCCAGAGGAAGGGAGCTTTGCCTTATGCCGAAACCGGAAGAAAGACCCGCAGCCCGGCCCCATGACCTGATTTTGGAAAGCCGCACCACCCTTACCGTGACCGGGGTGCAGAAAGTACTGCATTGCAGCCCTGAGAGCGCTGCGCTGGAAACGGGCAAGGGCACGCTGCATCTGGCCGGGGCGCAGCTCAGTGTCGTTTCACTGGATCTGGAAGCCGGGGAAGCAAAGCTTACCGGCCGGTTCGATGCGCTGGAATACACCCGCACTGCCGCTGCCGGGGGCTTCTGGCACCGGCTTCTGCGCTGATGCTGCCGGTGCTGCAGCCCGCCCAGCTGGGGCGGGAGCTGGCCGCCTGCACCATACTGGGTGCAGCCGTGGGTGTGGTACGGGCGTTTTTCCCGGTGCGGGGGCGGGGTGCCTTTGTGCCGGATGCCCTGCTCACCGGGGCGGTGCTGTTCGGCGTGCAGAGCTATGCTGCCGCCCTCAGCAGCGCCGGGGTGCTGCGCTGGTACATGGTGCTGGCGGCCTTTGCCGCAGCCCTTTGCACGGCAGCCGTGCTGGGCATTCCGGTGCGGTGGGCCGGGCAGTGTCTGGCGTGGGTGCTGGGTGCTCCGGTGCGCCTTGCCCGGCAATGGGTGCTGCGGCCGCTGGCTGTGCGGCACGCAGCGCGCCGCGCAGCACGCAAAGAACGCCGGAACGCAAAAAGAACCGCAAAAAATCCGAAAAAGAACTTGCCAAACCAGCGCCGTGTGTTGTATAATTCAAACGTATCAAAGTAAGAGAAGGGACGCAGTGTGTCTGCTGCGCAGATGGGGGCGTATGCAATGGCAAATCAGAGCCGCAAAAAGGGCGGGAAGCGTGCGTTTGGCAAAACGCTGATCCGGTTGTTTTTTGTGCTGATGCTGCTCAGCATGCTGGCAGCCTACATTTCCAATCAGGTCACCATCAGCTCCAAGCGTGCGGAGCTGGAAACGCTGAACGAGCAGATCGCCCAGCAGCAGACGGAAAACCAGGAGATGCAGCGCATCCTCAGCGGCGACGCGGACCAGATCACCGAGTGGGTCGCACGCGACTCTTACAACTATGCCGCGCCCAACGAGCGCATTTTTGTGGACGTGACGGGCAAATGAGCCGGGCGGCAGGCGCATTCTAGGAAAACAAGGAGTATTGAGTTTTGGCAATTGAGGTTGGAAACGTTTTTGAGGGCCGCGTTACCGGCGTAAAGCCGTTTGGTGCCTTCGTGGCACTGCCGGAAGGCCGGGTGGGCATGGTCCACATTTCCGAGGTATCGAACGAGTTCGTGCAGGACATCACAGCGGTGCTGCACGATGGCGACACCGTAAAGGTGCAGGTCATCAATGTGGCACCGGACGGCAAGATCGCCCTGTCCATCAAGCGGCTGCTGCCGCCGCCCCCGCGCCAGCCCCGTGAGGGCCGCGGCCCCC
>ERZ791842.598-NODE-598-length-30327-cov-32.347_pt1 | contig 30327 bp, 20 predicted proteins | sample MGYA00509944_ERZ791842 | MGnify/ENA primary metagenome ERZ791842 (study PRJEB30046, sample SAMN00715263) | human gut metagenome | study: EMG produced TPA metagenomics assembly of the A metagenome-wide association study of gut microbiota in type 2...
TACATGATATTTACAAGAATATACTATATTATTATTTGATTTATATTTCATAAAAGTATTATATAACTATTAAAAATATAATACAATAAAAAACAATGATATCGAATCATTGTTTTTTAGCGAGCTTATATCCCCATAAATAAATTTAGGGGCTTTACGCTCGCATTTGGTAAAAGCCATATTGTGAACCTAAAAGCCCAATTACACCTAATAATAATAAAGATACGAAATCTCTTTTTAATACTTTAAATATATTTCGTTCATAGAAAAGATAAGTAATAACTAGAAGAATTATACCGCTGGCAAGTAAGCGTGTATTAACAAGCCATTCAGGTGTGAAATATTCACTACTTATCAAATATTGAACTAAAATTCCTACAAGACCCCACATCGCAGTAGAAGATAATACCATTAAAATACCTTTTAAATGATTGCTCATTGCATACCTCCGTTGTTTTTCCTATTGTTAATATTTTGGTATAATAAAAATAATGATATTTAAATGAGAAAGAGGTGTAATTTATGGAGATTTTTCATAATGATTGGGCTGAATTTTTAAATCCAGAATTGAAGAAACCATATTATTTAGAACTTCGTAAATTTTTAGTAGATGAGTATAAAACAAGACAGATATTTCCAGACATGTATGATATTTTCAATGCTCTCCATTACACAAGTTATCATGATACAAAAGTCGTGATTTTAGGTCAAGACCCTTATCATGGTGATGGTCAGGCACATGGACTTAGTTTTTCTGTAAAACCTGGAGTAAAAGCTCCACCTTCACTTGTGAATATTTTCAAAGAGTTAAAAGAAGATTTAGGCTGTGAAATACCAAATAATGGTTGTTTAAAACCATGGACACAGCAAGGTGTATTATTACTAAACACTGTACTTACAGTGAGAGCACATCAAGCGAATTCTCATCGCAATATGGGTTGGGAAAAATTCACAGATAGAATTATTGAAATCTTAAATGAACGTGAAAAACCTATAGCTTTTGTCTTATGGGGAGCACCTGCTCGCAAAAAGAAAAAAATGATTACTAATCCGAAACATTTCATCGTAGAGTCTGCACATCCAAGTCCATTATCTGCATTTAATGGATTTTTCGGCAGTAGACCATTTTCTAAGGTAAATGCTTTTTTAGAAGCTGTGGGGGAAAAACCTATAAATTGGCAAATTCCTAATCTATGATTAATTTTGCCATATCATCTGGCATAGGACTTGAGATACAAATTTTTTCATGGGTAAAAGGGTGAGTGAATTTTAATTTATAAGCATGAAGAGCATGGTGAGCGATTAAGTCTAATTTGCCACCATAGAGGTCATCTCCTAATAATGGATGACCAAGATAAGACATATGCACACGTATTTGATGTGTTCGCCCTGTTTCTAGCCATAGTTCAATTAAAGAATAATTTTCAAATTCTTTGATTACGCGATAATTGGTGATGGCATGTTTGCCTTCATCATTGACTTCATGCAGAATGATACTATCTTTTTTTCTACCAATAGGTGCATTTATCTGCCCTTGTTTTTGTGAGAGTTTTCCATGAACTAATGCATAGTAATATCTTTGAAATTTTTGGTGGTTATTGGCTAATTGATGTTGTAATTGTGGCATTTTAGCAAAAACGACGAGGCCAGAAGTATTTCTATCAAGGCGATAAAGTGGATGACAGCCTACATTTTGATTAGTTTTAGCAAAATGATACATCACGCCATTAGCTAGAGTATGAGTATTTTCAAATGTCAATGGGTGAGTGAGCATACCAGCTATTTTATCTACGATTAAGAAATAATCATCTTCAAAGACAATATTTAAGGGTATTTGTATAGCTTCTACTTTGGAAGTTACAGGAAGATTGTATTCAATGATGTCATTTGGTTTTACTATTGCCTGTGTAGCGCGAACTTTTTGACCATTTACGAAAAATTCATCTTGTCGTTTGATTTTTTTCCATAATGTAGAAGATATATTTTCATGGCGTTTTAAGTAATCTTTAGCTAATTGTTCTTTGATATCTGCTTTAACGATATATTTAATCATAGATACTCCTTAAGATTTATTGACATCTTTGATTTTTCTATAGGCAGTGTAAACAGCGGTGATTACACCTAAGATGATGCCAATTAAAGTGAAAATAGGTGTAGAGTTAAAGTAGATATCAGCTTTTTGCCCCAAGAAAATACAAACGCCAATAGTGATTACAAAGTGAAAACCAATGCCGGATACAAAGGTAAAAGTTTCCCAAGTTGATTTTGGTGCCATAAAATACCTCTTTTCTAAGTTAATAAATTTAAATAAAAGGTTGTGATTTTTAATGAATAAAACAATAAAAGTAATTTATTTATTGATGATGTTATTGATTGTAAATACTTGTGTAGCTTTTGCTCAAAGTGAAGAAAAAAATACACAAACATATAATTGGCAAGCCTTTGATATTGGACCTGCAGAAGATTATAATTATGCCTTCGATACAAATAGCATAAAATATGCAAGAAATGAAGACGGTTCTATCAATAAGAATATCATTATTTATCAGGAAAAGAAAATAAATAATGTGCCAATGTCTTCAGAATTTAATTATTATACAATCACTCAATGTAAGTTGAATATAGAACAGACTTCTATTTGTTTTGGTGATGAATCTTATTATACGAAAAAGGATAAATTCCGTTGGACTGATACACCAATGTATTTAACATGGATTACAGTTAGCCGTGATTCCATCGGTGGATTGCGCTTTATACAAATCGTAGAATATGCTAGAGCACATGATGATATTTTAACAAGTAGAGCATAATTATGAATTTATAATTTAATGATTAATAGAAAATAACCCTCAATAGTTGTTTTATGGATAACTGTTGAGGGTTATTTATTTTGAGTTATTTTATCTATTTAAAACAAATTTTTCAATGGCTTTAGCTACACCATCATTATCGTTTGTATCAGTTACATAATCGGCGATAGCTTTTACTTTATCAATGCCATTTTCCATAGCAACGCCAAGACCGGCAGCTTTAATCATAGTGTAATCATTGCCTTGGTCACCACATGCCATAGTTTCGGATTGTTTGATATTTAAATAATCAGCAAGATGTAATAATCCAGCACCTTTATCGACATCTTTATGAGTGATTTCTAAGAAGAAAGGAGCGCTTTTAAATACATTGAAATCTTCTTTAATCCATGCAGGAAGTTTTGCGATAGCTTCATCTAAAATTTCTGGTGGATCAATGAACATAACTTTGATGATATCTTCTTCATCTGTAATATCTGTTAAAGGATTGATGATATTGATATCAATTTGATTGATACTAGCTTCATGTTCTGTATATTGGCTAGTTTCGTTAGTGATTAAGCCATGACTAGGAGAGAATGCTTGGCAATGTACGCCTAATTCTTGAGCTAATTGAAATAATTTTTTATAATCTGAGCCTTTTAAAATACATTTAGATACAGCTTCACCAGTTTTAGCATCAACGATTAAAGCACCATTGAAGCTTAAAACATATTCGCCTTCATGAATTAAATCTAATTCTTTAAGTGGTGGTTGAAGTCCAGCAAGTGGTCTACCAGAAGCGAGGACAATTTTTACACCTAAAGCTCTAGCTTGAGCTAAAGTTTCTTTTGTTCTATCAGTGATTTGCTTGTCAGAATTAAATAAAGTGCCGTCCATATCAAGGGCTATTAATTTATACATTAAAAATCTCCTTTTATACGTTTATAGTTATCCGATTTAGTTAATTGTATAACTAAATCTACATCTTTATCAAGCTAGCATCATGAAAAAGATAGAGATATTTTTCTTTAATCGGTTTTCGCATGATTTCACTGGCTGCTTGAGCATAGAGTTCTATTTGCATGGCATATTTTGCTTTAGCTTCTGCTTGTGTGCAATTATCTGTTTTGTAATCCAATAAAATCAAGCCATCATCTTCTTCGACTAATAAGTCGATAATACCTTGGATAAAGATAGTATCATTATCTTCAGCTTGAGGATAATAGACTTTAGCATTAATCATGCGGTTAAAAGCCAATTCTCTTTGTAGTGATTTTGCTTTTTGAATGCGCATGCCTAGCGGTGAAAATAAAAATTCACGGATATTTTTGCGGTAGATTTTATTTATATGCTGGTTGTCAATTATTTCTCTATCAGCTAAATTGTGAAGTTGGGCTAATATGCCTTTATCGGATAAATCGCCATGAAAATCTAAATGTTGCATCACTGTATGCATTAAACTACCATATTCTGTAGCAGTCATTTTTGTTTGTTTTTGTAAGAATTGTGGTCGTTTAAAGCTAGTTTCCGCAAATAGCATTTGAGCATTATCATCTTGAGGAACATAATCGGTTGAAGCAAATTGCTGTTTGATTTCAGTAACGGATAATTTTGCTGGAATGGATAATGCCTCTTGATGAGGATAAGACCAATTCAATAATTTATCAATATTGTCTTTTTGCTTTGTAGCTGGCAATGGTTGTAATTTTTTTACTTTATTGATGATATCTTCATTTACAGTGGAATTTATAGTTTTATCTGTGATATCTAATGAGTTGATTAGAGAAATTTGCCATTGTGAAGGATCATCTAATAAAACAGCACTTTCATTTGTAGCTGATTGACGTAAAGTTAAGCCATCTTTATGGCGAGCGATAGCAGGAGCTAGCCAATCTAAATACGATTTTGCCTGCATGATGAAATAATCAGGTAGAGTTTTTGTCGTCGTTTGCAATTGAGAACAAGCATATTGAGCAAATTTTTCCATATTGCGAACAGTACCTGTGAGTATGAGTTTTTCACGAGCTCTAGTCATAGCTACGTATAATATACGCATTTCTTCAGCTTTATACTCCTTGACGATTTGCTGAATGATAGCTTGGCGAGATAAATTTTGATAGCGATAGTGATGTTTGACATCATTTACATAAAGACCTAAGCCGAGTTTTTTATGAAAGAGAACACTTTCTTGAACATCTTTAAGATTGAATTGTTTGCCGATATCAGCAAGAATTACTACAGGAAATTCAAGACCTTTGCTCTTATGAATACTCATGATACGCACTACATCTTCACTATCACTTAGATTTCTAGCTACAGCTAAATCATTTCCCATATGTTGCATTTTATGGATAAAACGCAAGAAGCGGAAAAGACCACGGAAAGAAGTCTGCTCATAATTGAAAGCTCGATCATAGAGTGCTCTTAAATTCGCTTGGCGTACAGAGCCTTCAGGCAAGCCACCTACATAATCATAATATCCTGTATCATTGAGCAATAGCCAAATCAATTCAGGTACGCTATGACTGCGGGCATAATCTCGCCAATAATGCAATTTGGTGAGAAAATCATTTACTTTAATCTGCAATTTAGCAAATACTTTTTTATCTACAGGGAGTAGTTGTTCTTGTAGTTCATTAATAGATGTCATGAATAATAAAGTTTCATACATATTTAATTGCGGATTGATAAGGCGGATATGAGCTAAATCTTCAACGGTGAAATTAAATATAGGTGAATATAAAATCGCAGTCAGTGGTATATCTTGTTGCGGATTGTCGATTATTTGCAATAATGAAAGCATGATGCGAACTTCTGTTTCTTGGAAATATCCCGTTTCGATAGTGGCATATACAGGAATATTATCTTCGCGAAGTACATCAGCTAATATCTTAGCTTTATCTTGAACAGAACGCAGTAGGATAACGATATCTTTCCATTTTATAGGGCGATAAGTTTTTGTATGTTTGTCAAAGACTAAAGGCTGTTTATTCATCAATTCTTTTATGCGAAGAGCAATATATTTAGCTTCGGCTTGAAAGCCTTGTACAGTGTCTTCATTATCACTATCATCATTATCAGTTAAAGTTAATTTTTGCTGTTTATCCAATAATGTTAATTCAATCGGTGATTTTAAAGTCAAAAATTCACTTTGAGGATAATCAAAACCGCAGTATAAGGCTTCATCTTTACCATAAGATAATTCTCCAGCTTTTATAGTCATGATTTGAGAAAAGATGAAATTGACGCCATCGAGGATTTCCTTGCGACTGCGGAAGTTTTGGGCTAAATCAATGCGAAGACAATCTTCTTCATGAGGGTATTGATGATATTTAGCTAAGAATAATTCTGGCTCAGCTAAACGGAATTTATAAATGCTTTGTTTTACATCGCCGACGAAAAATAAATTTGGTTTAGTGCGTGAAGCGATTAATTTTAAAATAGCTTCTTGAACTCCGTTTGTATCTTGGTATTCATCGACCATGATTTCTACATATTTTTCTTGTAATGTCTGGGCGACTGGTGAAGGTATCAGTTTTTCAGCAGTGGAATTTTCTTCAGCGAGTAATTTCAAAGTGAAATGTTCAAGGTCGGAAAAATCGACTAAAGAACGTTCGTTTTTAGCTTTACTAAAAGCTTGAGAAAATTCTATGGTTATATTACATAAGCTACTGGCTTGTTTATACAATTGAGGCATATCGGAGAGTGTATCTTCAATAGTTTGCGTAAAATAATGCTCTTTTAATTGCTTGATGATTTTTTTAGTTTCATCACGAAGAGCGGAGATGGTAGATTTATCTTCTTCACTTACAGAGAATTTTTTAGAAATTCGCAGAGCTTTAAATTTAATTTCATTGATTAAATTAAAAAATTCCTGCCATGAAGTGTCGATTAAATTATTTAAATCATAAAGAAAAGCTAAATCTTCACTAGCAATATCTGCATAAGGTGGTAAGTTTAAATCTATAGCTAATTGATACATCTTCTGGCTATTGTCTATGGCTATATTTAAACCATCTTTGATATTGTCTTTGATTATCTGTAGCCATGGGCAATCATTGAGTTCATCAGCGTTGTTGATTTGAAAATATGAAGGTAGAGCTTTCAGCCATTGTAGAGGAAAAGGCTGACTGCGAGAGTATTCATATAGCTTTAAGATGATATCATAGGTGCTATCATCGCCACGTTCATTGCCATAGGTGTCAGTGAATTCTAGAAAGTCTTCATTATCATCTTTGTCATAATTCGTTTCAAAGAGTTCTTCAAGTACGTCGAGTTTTAATAATTCAATTTCTTGAGGATTGCCAAGACGAAATTTAGGATCTAAACCTAATTGATGAAAATATTGGCGAATGATATTTTGACAAAAAGCATGAAGTGTGGAGATTGAAGAAGCGTTTAATAATACGAGTTGACGCTCTTTATCTTTATCGGATAATTTCTCTGTGATGGCACTGGCGATACGTTCACGCATTTCAGATGCGGCTGCATTAGTGAAGGTAACGACTAGTATTTGATTGATATCGCAGGTTTTATTTACAATGCGTTGAATTACACGCTCTACTAATACAGAAGTTTTCCCTGAGCCAGCAGCTGCGGCTACGAGGATATTTTTATCATAAGTATTTATAGCTTGTTGTTGCTGTGCTGACCAAGGCATGGAATTCCTTCTTTCTGTTTTAATTTTTCAATGATTTCCTCGTCATTGAGTTGAATTATCTCTCGATAATTATAGCCGGAGATAAATTTATCAAAGCGACAGATAGCGATATATGGACAGTATTTGCAAGCCGTTTCATCTTTTAATTTATACGGTGCGATATCAGCATTGCCCTTTAAGATTTCACTGCCAGCTTCTTTTAAAGTATTTTCGATATGTTTCATCAATAAATCGAATTCTTCTGCTGTTTTTACATAGGAACGACTTTGAGCGGAGATATCATCTTGATTTTTATTTAAACGTACTTTGATAAAATTAGAAGAGTCATCAATTTTTTTGATGATTTCAGGGTCTGCTAATACCCAGCCTGGCATACGCATTTTCTTTTCAATTGCTGTTTTAATTTGTTGAACGGATAATTTATTAGTACCTGTGATGATAGGTGTTTTTAAAAAGCAATATAGAATACCAGCAGGAATGGCATTTTCCATATTATATAATTGCAAAGTAGTATTTTGAGCTACTAAAAGATAAGTCAAAAGCTGTAATTTTAAGCCATAATATACTTGCAGTAGATTAATAAAAGCATTGCCTGATTTATAGTCAATGACTAGATAGTAATTATCATTAAAATCAATGCGGTCAATCTGCCCAATGATTTCTATTTTGTGATTATCTTCATCTGTGAATAATAAAGGAGGCATGGAGCTATTAGCACCGAAATCTTGCTCTAAAGCTTTAGGTGAAAATTCACTGTGTTTGGCAAATTCCACTAGACGCATCAAAGAATCAATGGATAATTGCTCAATTCTTTGCAAAAGATGTCTATAGCGATTGGAGCTTAAGAGAATTTCATTTTGCAATTTAGGAGCAATTGCCTTGATGATTTGTTTGCAGATTTGTTGACATTGTTCATGAGTTACATCTTGCCATGATATTTGTCGCTTCACGAGGATTTCTCCAAATTGGTGCATGATAGCGTGGAGTAAAATCCCTAAATCTGGAGCGGCAAATTTAAATTCTTTGCGTTCTTGTAGATTTAAGGCATAATGAGCAAAATGTTTGAATGGGCAATTAAAGAATTGTTCAAAGCGTGTTACACTGCCACGAAGTGTTTTGCGTTTCGTATATAATTTACTAGCTAAATCAGCTGGTAATACAGGTTTTGGTGCTTGAGCGAAAATACTTTGCAGTGCTGTAGATAAAGGAACATCAGCAGTTAAGAGATAATTATAAACATCTTGCCAAAATGACGCGAAATCTTCACCATCACGAGCTTGGCGAAGAGCGGAAGTCAAATGGCTAAGTGTCTTTCTTGTTGTAGATACTTGCATGGTTTTTATCGCAAATGAGCTATCTAAAGGATTTTTTTCTAGTGTAAAATCGCTTGGATAAGAGATTATTTTATCTAGAGGAATGGCTGTGAACTTTGCTTTAGGCAAAATCTTTTGCAATCTAGTTATCAAGATGGATTTATTCAGTCCATCTCCTTCACCATCAGCTAGAGCATAGGATACCCAAAGATAATCTGTAGCTAAGGAAAAGCCTTTGTAGAGAAGATATCTTTCCGCAAAATTATCCTCCATTGTACCGCTAGAGATATTCAGCCCTAGATTTGCCATCAATAAACGTTCAGCATCACTTAAAATACCTTCTGTTTTACTATGGCGAGGCATGATTTTTTCATTAGCACCTAAAATATAAATAGCCTTTTTGTTGTTTAAAGTATTATGCTCAAATGGTGCAAGTGTAACATAATCATAGCCAGGTGGTATCAAAGCAATCTGTATACTATCTAAGCCATCATTGATTAATTTTAAATAATTTTCAAGATTGATATAATCTTTGCCACATGTCTGCACTAATTGATCCATCAATTCAATGATATTATCCCAGATTTGATGATGTTCTTTGGCAAGGGCAATATCATTTTGTTCTTGGGCTATTTTTTCCCATAATTGCAATTGAGTTGGTATTTGTAAATCGAGCAGAAAATCATATAGGGCAAGCGTATATTCCTCGATAGTCTGCGAATTTTGGCAAGCAGTGTAGAACTTCTCTAAAGGAGCGACTAAACTGCGTCTAGTTAAATTTATAGCAGTGAAATTAGCTTCTTCTTCCAAATCTGTGCCCATAGAGTCAATCTGTTTATGGTGAGAAAAACGCCAATCATTTTCTTCACACCAGCGATTGCGACCGCGAAGACCAAAAGCTAAGACGTAATTTTCCAATTTATCAATGGCTTTACGAGCGATAGCTTTTTGCTCTGTCAAATCTAATTGTATTTCATCTGTGTTTTCTTCGAGATTTTTAAGCGTTTGCAAATATTTATCATTGAAGAAATCAGTCTTAAAAGCTCGAAATAGTGGTTCATATTGCCATGTAGAAATAGCTTCTAGGCTAGAGCGGATTAATTCAGCTAGAGGATGATGAGCAGTTTGTCGCTTGCTATCGCTGAAATAAGGAATATTAAAATCATTTAGGACTGTTTGCAATAATTCGCTATAATCTTCACTACTGCGGATTAAAATACCGATATCATAATGGCGATAATTTTCTTCGCGACATAGACGTAAAATATCGCAGGCAACAGCTTCACATTCCAAACGGCGATTAGGTGCTTCGACTATTTGAAGACCGCCAGTATAATTTTTTTTCGTCAAAGGAAATTTAAATAATTGCTCTTCGATAAAGGCTAAATCTTGTTGTTTATGGCGGTGATTTGCTGTAAGTGTAGTTATCTTTGTAGGTAGAGCTAATTTTTTTGCCATATTATTTATTTGTTGAAATACATTGAATTGACGATGAAATAAAGCGGTAGGTGCTTCATGTTCAATATCATTTAAATTGTTGATGCATAATGTTAAATGAATATCACTGGCTAATGCTAATAATTGTTCAACTACGCGAAAATGTTGAGGATTGAAAGCATCAAAACCATCTATCCAGATTTCAGCATCTTGAAGCCATGTACATTCAGGTAATTTTTTGATCGCAAGTTCCATCATATCTTCGCTATCGTGATAGCGACCAGCCATCTGTTCATCAAGACCAGCGTAAATAGAAGTTAAATCGCTCAATTTTTGTTTGAGTGAATCATTATCAATAAGCGTTAAAATATCTTGTAAAGTAGTAACGCTGATACCAGAAGTTTTGAATTCTTCAATGATTTGCGATACAGAAGCTGTGAAATGATGTTGGCGAGTAGCCTTGGCTAAGATAGAGAGTTTTGTAGAACTTAAAACTCTAGATAATAATAATTCTTTGCCGATTTCATTGAGATGTGGATGGAGTATCCCACCGCAACGCATTAATACTTGATAGGCAAGTCTGCTCATGCCCAAGACGTAAGCTCTAGTAAAACCGCCATAATCTTTTAACTCCAAAGCTAATTGACGTTCAATCGCAAAAGTCATATGGTCAGGCAATAATATAACTAGAGGTTTCCCTGTCGGTGAATGGATTAATTTTTCTTTAATGGCATTTAAACAAGCTGTGGTTTTGCCACTTCCTGCTCTGCCAATGATGAATTCTAACATAAGATTACCTCACAAATTTATCAAAAATATATTGGCTTAATTATATCATAATCGAGTAAAATCACCGCTTCGTTTAGCAGTAAAAACGACTTCTTATTGACAAGTGGAAAATATTTGTATATATTACTGTCTTGTCAGCTGTTAATATTTGATGTATAATATCAAAAAATATTTAATAAGGGGTAAGTTAAATGGTGTTATTAAATTTATATCAAAAGCTGTATAAGCTAAAAATTTATTTATCTTCATAGAAAAATAAATTTACATAAAAGACTTTTAAATATATTAAGGAGTGGAATTGATGTTATTACAAAGATTGGAAGCTTTACCAGTAGGTAGTTTCCATTATAAATTATTAGTTATCACAGGTCTTGGTTGGTTATTTGATGCTATGGATACAGGGCTTATTGCCTTCGTATTACCTGTACTTGGTAAAGAATGGGGTTTATCTGCTGGACAGATGGGGGCTATCGGCTCTATCGGTCTTGTAGGTATGGCAATAGGGGCAGTAATAGCAGGCTCTATCGCTGATAAATTCGGTCGTAAAGCTGTATTTTCCGCAACAGTAATTTTGTACAGTATAGCCACAGGACTTTGTGCAGTTTCATGGAGTTATGAATCCTTGTTGATTTTCCGCTTCTTCGTTGGTTTTGGTCTAGGCGGTGAACTTCCAGTAGCGGCGACACTCATGTCTGAATATGCGCCAACTAATTTACGTGGTAGATTTATCGTCTTATTAGAAAGCTTCTGGGGCGTAGGCTGGATAGCAGCTGCTTGTATCGCTTACTTATTCATTCCTGTTTATGGTTGGCATTATGCTTTTATCATTGGTGCTTTGCCTGCTATTTATGTATTTTTCATTCGTTTGCATATGCCTGAATCTGTAAGATATTTATTATCTAAAGGCAAAGTAGAAGAAGCTCAAAAAATCGTAGATGATTTAGAAATGCGTCTTGGTGTTAAATATAAAGGCGATTTAAAAGTAACAACTGATGATACACCTACAGAAAAACCAAAATTAAAAGATTTATGGTCTGGTAAATATTTAGCAAGAACAATCATGCTTTGGATTGTATGGTTTGGTATTGTTTATAGTTATTATGGAATTTTTACATGGCTTCCTGCTATCGTTTATCAGCAAGGTTTTGCCTTTGTAAAAACTTTTGAATATGTGCTTTTAATTACCTTTGCTCAGCTTCCTGGATATTTCTGTGCAGCATGGCTAGTGGATAAATTAGGCAGAAAATATACATTATCTTTATTCTTATGTATGAGTGGTGTAGCAAGTTATTTCTTCGGACAAGCTCAAAGTGCAGAATTGATTATCTTCTGGGGCTGTGTGATGTCCTTCTTCAATCTTGGTGCATGGGGTGTTGTTTATACTTATACACCAGAACTTTATCCAACAGCTATCCGTGCTATGGGTAGTGGTTGGGCAGCAGGTGTCGGTCGTATCGGTGGTATGGCTGCTCCACTTGTTGTAGGTATGATGATAGAAGCTGGCAGTGATATGCATACTGTTTTCTATATGTTTGCTAGTGTATTTATCATTATTGCTGTAGCAGTATTTGCTTTAGGTGTAGAAACTAAGCAGAAAAACTTAGAAAATATTTAAATATAGATTTTATTAAAGCCTTAGTATTTTTTTACTAAGGCTTTTTTATAAATTTTTATTTTTGCTTATTAGGGCTATTTTAAATATTAATGAGAATTTTCAATAAATTCACTTAGTATTACAATATATGATAGTAGAAAAATTTTTACGATGATACATAATGCAAATTAGGAGAAAAATTATGAGCAAAAAACAAAAATTAACAAAATCTATTTTATGTGCTGTGATGGCAGCTAGTGTAGTAAGTATTTCAGGAAATGCTTTTGCATATACTGCAATAGATCCAGATCAAAATCAAGGTCTCATTTATAGTGATGATGGAAAAGATTTAGGCACTATTCAAGACAGAGATATTATAGCAACAGATGATATGGCTTTAGAAGCAGGAGATAATGGTTTAAGTGCTGTACAGCTTAAAAACTCTGGAACAAAATTAATTTTAGATAATGTTAATATACATGGTGGTGTAAGTGTACGTAATGGTGCAGAATTAACATTACAAAACTCAAATGCTGAAGCAGGTGCTTATTATACAGATGGACATCTTAATGGAGGCACTGATTTTAAAACTGAAGGTGGTACCTTTAACGTAATTAATTCCAATGTAAATTCCACTGTATATGCTAGTGGTAGTGATGATGGAAATAATACAAAGGGAATATTAACATTTACTAATTCTAATGTAAATGCAGATAAAAATGATTATGAACAGGGCTCTATAGTAGCAGAGGGTAATGCTGAAATTATTTTAAATGGTAATAAAGATAATACTTATGAAGTAGGAACATTTATAGGAGCATTATCTAGCGAAGATAATAAATATAATGGTAAGATTGAAATTAATGGTGGTACTTTAATTGCTGATAATTTAAGAGCTTTGGTAGATGGCTCGTTAGTTACACCTGATGAATATGGAGATACTGAACAAGAGGATGTAGATGCGTTAAAAGCTCATATTTTAAAAGGTGGTATTGTTTTACAAAATGAAGGTGTAATTCAAACAAAAACAGGTCAAATTTTCGCTAATGGTATAGATACTACAAGTGATGCTACAGTACTTGCTTCTAAAGATAGTGGAAAAGTAACAAATGACTATATTAAATATGAAGGTGGAACGATAAACTTTACTGATATTAAATATAGTCAAGATTATTTGGATAGTGCCAAAAAGAATATGGCAGATGTAGGTAAAACTAATATCAATATGTTGGGAACTCTTGTTGATGAAAAAGGCGAAGTAGTAGAAGATATTACTGTTGATCAAGCTGTAGAAAATGGAAATGTTCATGTAGATACACCCGTAAAAGCAAATGAAAATATTTCATCTTTAGTAGTTGGTAATGGTACAACAGATGGAGAGACACAATATTCTAATGGTAGTTTTGTTGCTTCTCAAATAAAAGTTGGAGAAAATACAAATACTATTGCCATTAAAGATGGACAAACACTTGGTTTAGGTGGTAAAGGTGGAGAACTTGTAACTGGTAATAAAGATAATTTAACAGTTACTGTTGATGATACAGATAGTTCATTGACTTTAGGTAGAGAAGGTTATAATTCTGAAAATACTTTAACTGCTAATGTATCTATAAATCAAGGAAGTTTAAATTCAGTATCTAGTGCAAATACAGTTAATGGTAATGTAGAATTAGATGCTAATACTCAAGCAAATATTATAGGTAATTCTTCTTTGGTAGTTAATGGAAAATTAACTGCAAATGAGGGGGCTAATATTAATATTGGTGATAAAAATAGTGCAGGAACTTTGATTAGTGAAAATACTAATTTAAATGGTGCAGTAGTATATCTTGATCCAATATACAAAGATGGAAATACTATAACAGATGGTTCTAAAGCTGGTTTAGTATTTGGTAGTGAAGAAGCAGGCAATTTAAATAAAATTGATGGTAAATTAGTTGTAGCGGAAAATTCCACTTTATCATTAGGAACAACAGATACAGCTATAGCAGAAAATGCTTTCGCTAAAACAGGTTTAACTTGGGGTAATGGAGATAATGATGTTTTAGCAGCAGCATATATTAATGCACCACAAGATATTTCAGATGGCGTTTTAGTTGTAGACAAAAATGCAACAAAAGATAGTGCTGGTTCCTTAAATAATGGTACTGTAAAATTTGCCAATAATTCTTTATTAATGGTTAATGGAGAAGCTTTAACTGATGGTAAAGTGGCAATTTTTGGCGTAACAGATGCTCAAATTGCTCAAAATACAGAAGGTAAACAAGATGGTGCAAAACTTTATATAGATAATGCTAAAAATGAACAAAGTTATACTATCTTAGATGGTAATGTAACATCTAAATGGTCTGATGATAACGTTGTTTCTGATAATATTTTATTAGGATTTAGCAGTGGTGAAACAGCAAATACTTATACAGCAAGATATCAAAATGTAAAAGATATTTTTGGAGATACTGTAGTAGCTGATGAATTAATTGATAAGACTTTGCAAACAAATGATGAAAAACAAAAATCAAGTGCGGCATATAAATTCTTCAATCAAGCGGCAAGTGATCATTATAATTTAAATAAAGATAGTAAGGCTACAGCTCTAAATAGTGTATTTAATATGGGAGAACTTGCAGGTGTAAATCATGCGACATATAGTATGAGCAATACAATGACAGATTCTGTAGCAGATCATTTATCTATAGCTGTACATGGTGATCAAGATAGTGATGTATGGGCAAAATATATTCATAATAAAGAAGACATTAATGATATAGAATTAGCTGGTCTTACAGCTGATTATGATGCTACATTTAATGGAATTGTTGTAGGTAGTGATTTTTATAAAAATGGTAAATCTACAGTAGGTGTGGCTTTAAGTTATGCAGATGGTGATATCAGTGGCAATAATATTGCTTCAAGAACACAAAATGATGCAGAATATTATGGTGTATCCTTATATGGTAAAATTGATAATGGTGATAGTGCTGTATTAGGTGATATTAGCTTTATGCATAGCTCAAATGATATAACTCAGTATAATAGTGGTACAGAAATAACAGCTTCACCAGATGCAGATGCATTTAGTATTGGCGTAAGAGCAGAAAAAGCTATTAAATCTGGAGCAAATGGCAAATTTGTACCATATATTGGTGCTCGTTATATGCATTTAGGTACAGCAGATTATACTAATAGTTTAGGCATTAATTATAATGTTGATGAACAAAACTTATTTATATTACCAGTTGGTGTAAAATATAGTACAGAAATAAGAAATAATGATTGGATAATTCGCCCAGTGGCAGAAGTTGGATATGTTTGGACAATGGGTGATAGAGATGTTGATCAAACAGTAAGCTTAAATGGTGCTTTTGATAGTTTTGGTTTTGAAACTGTAGATAATGGAAGCTTTATAGGTAAATTAGGTGTTGAAGCAGAAAGTGATAAAATTGCTTACGGTATCAGCTATGAATATCAAGATAGTGATTCCACAACAGCTAATAAATGGCTTGCTAATGTAACATTTAAATTCTAAAAAATAAATATAGTATAGATAAAAATAGCAGGTACAAATGTATCTGCTATTTTTTTATCGGCAAAATAAAATTGAAAAATAATTGATATTTTTAGTTAATAACTTGCCGATATCGGCATAAAATTAAAAAGAAAATATAGTATTTGAACTTTATATTAGTTAATATCGTAAATTTAAAATTATATAGAAAAAACCTCTAGAATTTTAGATAAATATTCTAGAGGTTTTTATTTTGTTGTTAATTTTTATTAGAATATTTTATTAAATTACTGTATAAAAAATTTCTAATTTATGAAATACAATATAAAAAAACAATATTTTATATAAAAATTAATATAAAAGTGATAAAAATAACAAAAATACAAATATTGAAAAAACTAATATGAATTACAATAAATATATAGTTATACATAGACAAATGAGGAGGTCTAATTATGAAACATTTATTATTAAAGTACGGGTTTACACCAGCTACATTTTTCCAATTAATTCTTATAACGATAAATGCTCAATTATTATATGCATTTTGGGATATAAGAAATTCGGTTCCAGGGGGATTTCCAGCAGCATTAGGCGTAACAGATCAAGAAGCAGGATATTTATATTCTATGCAGGGCTTAGTTATTTTAGTTGGTACAATTGCTCTAGGCTGGGTTGGAGACAGATTTTCTATACGTAATATAATGTTATTATCATCATTAGGAGTAGGATGTATTTCATTATTTATTACTTTGTTTTCACCAGGACTTAGTATGCCAGTATTACTAGCTTGTTTCTTTTCAATGTTGTTCTTTTCAGAAGTTTTATTTAAACCAGCAAATTTTAAAGCTTTACGTTCGTCAACAAGTGAAGAGCATCAGGGATTAGTATTTGGACTATTTGAATTTGGTCGTGGGGTATTAGCTTTTCTTATTTCATTACTTTGGGCAGGTATGTTGTATTATCAAGTTGCTCCAAAAACTATGATGCTTGCATCATGTGTTATTGTACTTTTGACAGGTCTTGCAGTTTATTTTGTTGTTCCTAAAGATGTAAAAGTTGGTGATGAGGACACTCATGTAGAAAGTAGTATGGAAGCAATAAAAGGTATTGGATATGTTGCAAAATTGCCAGTAGTATGGATTGCAGGTTTAAATGTTTTTTGTATATATGGAACATTTGTAGCAGCTGGCACTTATTTTGCAAGATTTTTACAAGCTGGTTATGGAACATCAGCTGTAGCTGCTGCTGTATTTGCTAGTATTGTAATTGGTTTAAGAATGTTACCATTAGTATCATCTATTCTTGTTGAAAAAGTTTTTGAATCTACAGCTCATTTTATGAGAACTTTACAAATTATTTTAGTAATTTTACTTTCAGCTATTGCATTTATATTCTTTACTAATCATCCAGATATCGCTTTATATAGCCAAGGATATCTTCCAGATCAAGCTCCAGAAGGATTAATTTCATCAGGAATGTTTACATTATTAATGGTTTTAATGTTATGTGCATCAGCTTGTTGTTTTATGATTCGTGGTGTATATTATGCTCCAATTGGTGAATTAGGAGTTGCAAAAAAACATTCATCCGCAGCAATGTCATTTGCAATTACATTAGGATATTTACCAGCATTACTTGCTCCAATAATCCTGGGAGGTTTAGTACAGTCACCTGAAAAAGATGCAGCTGGACATATTATTCGTTCTTATTTGACAGATACACATGTATTAGCTATGGCTTTTGTTGGATTAGCTGTTTTAGCTTTAGTTGCTGTATGTATGTCTCATATGCTTGTTAAACTTAGAGCAAAATTAATTAAAGAAAATAAAATTGAAGGATAATATGCATTGAATTGAGGAATAATTATGAAAAAATATAATTTATCAAATTGGATGAGTATGATTTCTGATGATACATCTATTTGTGATTTATTAATACCAGGTACCCATGATACTATGACAGCGACTTGTGATCAAAGATATTATAAAACACAGAATCTTTCATTAGATGAACAATTACAATGTGGTGTTCGATTTTTTGATATGCGAATTAGACGTGAAATGATTGCAGCACATCGTGAATGGCATAGTAATATTACAATGAATGAGATTATGAGTACGTTAAAAGATTTTTTAGAAAAATATCCTTCAGAAGTAATTATTATGCGAGTTCAAAATGCAAATGAATTAAAAGATGACTATCCAGAATATGGAATAGCATTAAAAAATGAGCTTGTAAAATTTATGCCATTATTTTATAAATGGGATAGTAGAGCAACAATATTTCCTAATTTAGGATTAGTGCGTGGTAAAATTATTGCATTAGAATGTAGTCCTATTGAATATAAATTTTATGAATTTGATAATAAGATTTGGGCTCAAACTTGGCATGACAATAAATTTATAGATTTACAAGATTTATGGGATGGACCGAGTATTGAGGATAAGAAACAAGCAATAAAAAATAATTTTACATCTAAAATATCAAATAAATTATTTTTAAATCATATTAGTGCTACTAATGGTGATTTAGGATATCCAGATAGTTATGCTAATATATTAAATTCTTATTTTTTATCTCTATGCAATGAAACTGAATATAAAAATGGTGTACAAATAATGGATTTTATAGATGAAAAATTATCTAAACAATGCGTAGATAGTAATTTTCAGTTATAATAAGTTTATTAATATTAATAAAAATTTTGTATAAGAGGTTTTATTATGAATATAGTAGCAGATTTGCATACTCATACCTTAGCTTGTGGGCATGCTTATAGTACACTTACAGAAGTAATACAAGAAGCAAGTGATAAGGGATTAAAAGCTGTTGGTCTAACAGAGCATGGTCCTGGATATCCTGGAAGTGTAAAATGGGCATATTTCAATACTTATAGAGATATACCAAGAACATTTAAAGATACAAAGATTTTATGTGGAGCAGAAGTTAATATTATGGATACTTCTGGAACAATAGATTTCACATTAGATCAATTAAAGAAGTTAGATATAGTAATAGTATCTTGCCATAAAGAATGTATTGTTCCTGGTGCTGATTTAAATGAAATGATGAATGTGTGGGAAAAAATAATGCAGATACCAACAGTAGATATAATTGGACATCCGGATAATCCAATTTATCCAGTAAATGCAGATTTATTAGCACAAATGGCAGCTTATTATAATAAAGCTATAGAAATTAATAATTCATCTCCTTTAGCACGTCCTGGAAGTGAAGATTTATGTAAACAAATAATTATGGCAGCTAAGAAACATAACACATATATTAGTATTGGATCAGATGCTCATTATCATAAAAAAATTGGTCAATTTGATTATGCACAAGATTTAATATCTAAGTATGATATTCCAGAAGATTTAATAATTAATACATCTTTATTTAAAATTGAAGAATTTTTAAATTCACATCGTTAAACCCCTTTAATAATTTATTTTATAACAAATATAGAAAAGACCAATTACGATATTAATATAATCGAATTGGTTTTTTTCTATACATATAATTGAAAATTAATATCATTACCAGTTTTTTCGATATTGTCCTGGAGTAATACCAATAGCTTTTTTGAAAGTAGTTTGAAAATAATTAGAGTTATTAAATCCACAACGAAAAGAGATTTCTGTAATTGTTAATTTTGTGGATATTAGAAGCATTTGTGCTTCGGAAATTCTTCGTTTATTAATATATTGCATAGGAGAAATTCCCATATAGTTTTTAAAACAATGAGATAAATAAAATTTGTTTAAATGTAGATTTTTAGCTATGATTTCTAGATTAATGTCTTCAAGGTAATGGGCGTCTAAATAATATTTTATACGTTCTGAAACAGTATTTTCATTTTTTTCTGATTTATTGGCATTTTTGCATAAATTATGAATTATTGTGATTAAAGAAGTTAAAAGAGTTGTTTGGGGGTTGTTTATTAGATAGTCTTTATTGTGAATCATTGCTAAATTTCGGCATAATAAAAAATAAGGTTGAAGATCTTTAAATGGTGAGTTTATAGAAATTATGGGGGATACGGTTAGGGGAATTAAATAATTTGGTGCTAGCCCTTGAATTTGTAAATTATTAATTCCTAATACAATTGCTGATAAAGTTTTAGATGATTCTGATATGCGATGTATTTGTTGTGGATTAATGACAAGTGTATCTCCAGGAGTTAATCGGTAATGTTTTTGATTTATTTCGTAAATGACGCATCCTTTAATTATATGAATAATTTCCAAAAATTGGCTATGTGAATGTTTTATAGATAAATTTTGGTGATATTCATTTATATCTTGAACATAAGCTAGACGAGGTACAATATTATTTTTAAATAGATTTTGTGAATGTTGACTTGTTGAAAATTTATATTCTAGCATCACAATACTCCTAATAGCAATATTTATTATGAATTATCATTATTTTATCATAGAATAAACAAGATATCTAATATAGTAATCGTTAATTTTGTGTGATTTATTAGTTAGATAAGGTTGAGTTATAATCTAATTTATATATAATAAAGCAAAAATTTATAGTATAATGTAATTATCACTAATTGAAGAAGAACATAGGAGTTTGCCATGGGAAAAATTATAATTGAACCATATTTATTAGCACTACAAGAAAATAGCGTAGTCATCGCTTGGGAAGTGAATCAAAATTCTAATTATAGCTTAAAATATAAAAAAATAGGGGCGAAAACATATAAAACTGCAAAATTACAACAATTATGTATAGATAATGGAAATAGCAATATATTATACTTTGCCCAATTAATAAAATTAGAAATAAATAATATGTATCAATATAATATTTATGAAGGAAAAACAATAATTCATAAAAATACATTTTCTACAGCAAAAAATAGTGAAAAATTAAAAATTCTTACTGTAGGCGATACGCATTCTTTTGAATTACATGAAGATATACAAAAAAGTATAGAAAAACATCAACCTAATTTTATTCTTCATAGTGGAGATATATCTTTTGCGACAGGCGATCAGCGTGAACAATATGAAAAAAATTGGTTCAAATTAATATCCCAATCATTACAGCAATTTCCTGTTTATTACACACCAGGAAATCATGATAATGGCAAATATTTTGATTATTATTTTATTAAACCTATTCAAAATTATGTAAATCATGCTAGACGAGGCAACTCTTATTCAATAAATTTTAATAATACACATTTTGTATTCGTAGATAGTAATCCTTGGGGTTTATATGAAATGAATGCAATTAATTCAGATGCACAAGTTGATGATACAATACAAGAATTTATTGATACGACTATGGAATGGTTGGAAGTAGATTTGCAATCAGAAATAGCACAGAATAGTAAATGGAAAATATTGATATTACATCATCCTTATACTGATGTATTAAATAACAAATATATTTCTAGTATAGTTGATAAATATGGCATTGACTTAATTATATCTGGACATATACATTATTATACAAAAGCAATAACATCAAATAAAAATAACCAACAATCGATATATGTATCTCAAGGAACTTTACAGAAATATTATGCGGAAATTGAGCATATAACAGATAAACGACTTTTGGAAGAATTTCCAGAAGTAGTTTCTATTGGCAAAAATAATTTTGGATTATTATATATAGATAAGGATATAATTCAATATGATATTTATGGATATAATGAATTAGGAGAGGAAAAATTAATAGATACAATAAAAATATCTCATGATTTAAAAGAACTTGAAATTAGTAATGTTTTAGTAGAACATGTAGATAATATTGGCACATTAAAAATATCTGGAGAAATTTATAATCCTAATTTATCAGTAGCTAAAGCTCAATTTGATTTATATGATAATGGTGAAAAGAAAAATATTGCATTATTTGGTTTATATTCATTACGTCATAATATATTACTTGATCCACATGCTAGAAGTAGTTTTATTGCATATTATATTGCAAGTAAGGCAGGAGAACATTTAATTGAAATTGCTAACAAAGAGTTTAATTGTATAGTTTTTGAACATGCTCAAGTAGAATATATGAATTTTAGATGTAAAAAATTAGTTATGCAACAAGGTGTATATATACATGCATCTATTGATATAAAGAATAGTATAGATAGAGAAATATATACTAATATACCATTATTTGTTAATCAACATATGATAGAAACAAAAAATATATTTCTTAATCCATATCAACAGTATAATATAGAATTTATATATAAAGTAAAAGAAACTGGAAAATATCATATAAGTATTGGTTCTACAAATTCTAAAGTAGTAACAATATATGGTAGTATAAAATTAATACCACATGTTAAGGATATGTCTGGAAATCGTCATTATGGATTAATACATGGATGTCCACGTTTAGAAAAATATAAAAATAATTATCAACTTTGCTTAGATAATGATACAGATTATATTGAAATTCCTGCTGCTAAAGATTTAATAGCTAACAAAGGTTTTACAACTATAGTTTCAGCAAATATACAACGATTAGCTAATGAAAATGAAATGGGACATAATCCGTTGATGGTTCGAGGAAAATCTGTAGGTTGGGGAGCAACTTATTTGTTTAGAATGGTTGTAGAACGAAGCGGTATTCTAAGATGGGGAATTTGTCATGATATTACTGAAAAAAATTGGCGAGGCGGAAAAATAAAATTGCATAAAATGGCTAGATATGCATTGTCTTTTGATAAAGAGCATGGTGGCGCCTCTTATGTAGATGGAATTCCAGTAGCGTATGTAGAAGGTATTTCAAAGGAATCAATATTGCGTCAATGGGATGATCAACCTATATTTATAGGTTATTCTTATATTGGTCATATTATACCAGAATTAGGTAGACCAAAATATTATACTCATTTGAATGCTAAGATATCAGAAGTTAAATTTTATTTAGATTCATTAACAGAAATGGAATTAAAATCTAAATCAGAAAAGAAAGATATATCTACAAAGCGTCTTGCTATTGACTATGATTTTTCTGAAATATTAACGATTGGTAGTCATACAACTGAATGGAAGTATTTGGAAGGTAAATGTAATAATTTGAAATGTAATAAGAAAACATTGCAATTTCAACAATTAATGGTAAACGCAAATATTCCATTTAATGCTTCTATTGTATTAACAATTGAAGTTTCAGATAATATGGTACATTTAATAGATAAGAAAAAGGTGATTTTAAAAGATGGTGTAAATTATATTGATTTATCAGATATAATTCCAGCAAAACATATTAGATTAAATGCCAAATTTGCTGGTATTATAAATGAGCAAGGAACTTTTGCACCAGAAATTTTTGAATATAATGTTTCTGTAACAGATGGAACGTATTTTAGTTATTTTTATTGGGGAACTTATGCAGATTGGGCAAGAGGCAAATTTACGGGAGCTGTTCATATACCACCAGAAGATAGGTTAGCACAGTATCCAGAGTATACAGATATTATTCATGGATAAATTATGATAAACCCTTTTGAATTATATTTATATAAATCAAAAGGGTTTTTATTTTTATCGGCAAAATAAAATTGAAAAATAATTGATATTTTTAGTTAATAACTTGCTGATAAAGGCAAAAAGTTTAGAATGAAATTGTTTTTAGTATAAAATATGTAAAGAAGTAAAGGATATGGCATAAAGTCATATCCTTTTTTTATTAATTTTTTAGTTAAATAGATAGTGTATAATAAAATAATATATTGATATATTTGAGAAGGGTTTATTTTATGTTAAATAAGACTATAAATTATTATGATATTAATGCTAAAGAATTTGTTGAGGGAACTTTAAATGTGGATTTTAAGGCTATTCAAGATAAGTTTATAAATAAATTGCCAGCTAAAGGTTATATTTTAGATTTTGGCTGTGGTTCTGGTAGAGATACGAAGTATTTTTTAGCTAAAGATTTTAATGTAGATGCGATAGATGGCTCAATAGAACTTTGTAAAATCGCTAGTGAATATACGAAGATAAAAGTTCGTCATATGTATTTTAATGAATTATCTGTAGTAAATAAATATGATGGTATATGGGCTTGTTCTTCTATATTGCATTTATCTTTAGATGATTTAGTTGATGTTTTTAAGAGAATGAGCAAGGCTCTAAAAGATGAAGGCATAATCTATACATCATTTAAATATGGAGATTTTTCTGGCGAGCGAAATGGCAGATATTTCACAGATATGACAGAAGATAGCTTTGCTAAATTGATTGCCAATGTAGACAATCTGAAAGTAGAAGAACAATGGATAACAGCAGACGTAAGACCACAGCGAGGAAATGAAAAATGGCTCAATCTAATCTTAAGGAAGAAATAAGAGATTTTACGAATGTTTTAACTGGTGGACAGACAAAATCTAAGCAGTTATATTTTCAATTAAAAAACAGTATAGATAAAGCAAAAAGAATAGATATCATTGTTTCATTTTTGATGGAGTCTGGAGTGCGTTTACTTCTAAAAGATTTGAAACAGGCAGTAGCTAAGAATATACCGATAAGGATTTTGACAGGAAATTATTTAAATATAACACAGCCATCAGCGTTGTACTTAATAAAACAAGAATTAAATAATCAAGTAGATTTAAGATTTTATGATGATAATACACATTCATTTCACCCTAAAGCCTATTTCTTTCATTATGATGACTATAGTGAAATATATATAGGTTCATCAAATATCTCAAGAAGTGCTTTAACTACAGGTATTGAATGGAATTATAGATTTAATGATTTACTGGATAAAGATAGTTTTCAACAGTTTTTTATGACTTTTGAGGATTTATTTTATAATCATGCTATTGTTATTACTGATGAAGAATTATATAGATATGCTAAATACTGGCGGAAACCAGCAATAATCAAGGATTTAGAACAATATAAAACAGAAAATAAAAATATCACGCCATTAATTCAGCCAAGAGGGGTACAGATAGAAGCTTTATATGCTTTGAATAACAGCAGAAATGAAGGAGCGACAAAAGCTTTAATTCATGCAGCCACAGGCATTGGCAAAACGTATTTATCAGCGTTCGACTCAGCTAATTATAAAAGAATATTATTTGTAGCACACAGAGAAGAAATTTTATATCAAGCAGTAGAAGCTTTTAGAAATGTTCGTAAATCTGAAGATTATGGGCTTTTTTATGGAGGACAAAAAGATAAAGATAAATCCATGATTTTTGCTTCTGTTATGACATTGGCTAAAGATGAATACTTAAACGAAGCATATTTTCCTGAAGATTATTTTGAATATATCATCATAGATGAATTTCATCATGCAGTTACTGCTTAATATAAAAAAATAGTGGATTATTTCAAGCCAAAATTTCTTTTAGGCTTAACTGCCACCCCAGAGCGATTAGATGGGAAAAATATATATGAATTATGTGATTATAATGTGCCTTATGAAATAACTTTAAAAGAAGCGATAAATAAAGGAATATTAGTGCCTTTTCACTATTATGGTATATATGACGAAACAGATTATTCACATTTGCATTTAGTGAAAGGTCGATATAATGAAGAAGAACTCACAAATATTTATCAAGCTAATACAAAAAGATTTGAATTGATTTATAAATATTATCAAAAATATGCTTCAAAGCAAGCTTTAGCTTTTTGCTGTTCTAAACAACATGCAGAAATGATGGCGAAAGACTTCAATAAACGAGGTATTGCTTCGGTGGCGGTCTACAGTGAAGGCAGTGGCGAGTATGCTATGGAGAGAAAAGAAGCTATAAATAAATTGAAACAAGGGCAGATAAAAGTCATTTTTTCTGTAGATATGTTTAATGAAGGTGTAGATATTCCCTCTGTAGATATGGTGATGTTTTTGCGACCTACTCAATCGCCGATTATTTTCTTGCAACAATTAGGTAGAGGACTTCGCACTTATCAAGGTAAAAAATACTTAAATGTATTGGATTTTATCGGTAATTATGTAAAAGCAGGCAAATTTATTTCGCTATTGACTGAAAGTACAACAGAAGGTAAAAGAACTTATGTATATCAAGAAAAAGATTTACCTGATGATTGTATCCTTGATTTCGATATGCAATTAATAGATTTATTTAAACAAATGGATATGAAAACTTTGACCATGAAGGAAAAAATAAATAATGAATATTTTCGTATCAAGGAATTGTTAGAGCAAAGACCAACAAGAGTGGAGTTATTCACTTATATGGAAGATAGTATTTATCAATATTGTATGAGCCATGCAAAAGAAAATCCATTTAGACATTATTTAGATTTCTTAAATGATTTAAATGAGTTGTCTGATGATGAAAAAGCAGTATATAAAACTATTGGCAGAGATTTTATCAATTTAATAGAAACGACAGATATGCAAAAAGTATATAAAATGCCGATATTATATGCTTTTTATAATCAAGGAAATATAAAATCAGCGATAACAGATGAAGATGTTTTATCTGTATGGAAAGAGTTTTTCAGTAAAAATAAAAACTGGAAAGATTTTGCAAGTGATATGACTTATGACAAATATTTAAAGATAACAGATAAACAACATCTAGCAAAAGCAAAATCCATGCCGATAAAATATCTAAAAGCTTCAGGGAAAGGCTTCTTTGTAGAAAAAGAAGGATTTGCATTAGCTTTAAATGAAAATCTAAATGAGATTATAAAGAATAAAGTTTTTGTAGATAATATGAAAGATGTTTTAGAGTATAGAACAATAGAGTATTATAGAAGAAGATATAATAAAATTTTGAATATGTAAGATAATTATTATAGTAATATTATCTTTAATGAATAGAGAAATAAAATTATAGAGGTATTTATGAAAATTTCAAGATTAATTGTAAAAAATTATAGAAATCTAAGAGATATAGATATTTGTTTAGGGGAATCTGTTATTTTGATAGGTGAAAATAATAGTGGAAAAAGTAATTTATTACGAGCGGTAACATTACCTTTTCTTACAGATGAGTTCAATTTTTCTGGAAAGAATTTATCATGGATTGATATAAATAATGATGCAAAAAAAGAATATTATAAATATATAATTGAGAATCAGGATTTAATTTTAAATGGAACTTTGAATTGTAATGATTTAATAAAGAAAATGCCCATTATTACGGTAGAAGTACAATTAAAAGCAGATTTTACAGAAAATTATTTTTTAAAAGATTTAAGTTATTCTATTGAAAATGGAGATATTTTATATGGTTTAAGGTATGAATATAAACCATCACTTAAATTAAATGAAATGTTTGATTTAATAAAACATGTTTTATCTCAAGAAAAAATAGATGAAAGTTCTATAAATAAAGTTAAGATGAATTTGCTTCCTACAGAATACTATACATATTCTGTAACAGTACCAGATAAAGGGTCTATTGCATATGATACATTAAAACTATATAAATATACTGCACTTGAAGCAGAAAGAGATGAATTTTCAAAAAGCAAAGAACGTCTTGGTTCAAAGTCTCTTGTAAAACTATTACAAATGGGATTAACAAATGATGATAAATTAAAAGTAGAAAAAGAATATAATCATTTTTTTGAAGAACTTAAGAATATAAGCAAAATGGAACATATAATAAATTGGCAAGAAGAATCGGAGTTAAAAGAAGCCAAGAATTTCTTTGAACATATTAGTATATTACCTAATATGCCACCAATGCAGACTATATTAAATAGTATTCGTTTAGGATATTCAGATGAAGAATTAACATTATTAGGTTTAGGATATAGAAATCTTATATTATTATTGGTGTTAATAAATTCTTTAATGGGAAAAAAGAAGGATATAGCATTAAATATTCTTACAATTGAAGAACCAGAAGCTCATTTATGTATAAATAATATAAAATTAATGGCAAGTTTTTTGAAGATCTTTACATTAAAAAATAAATCAGCACAATTGTTTTATTCTACTCATAGTACTGAACTTATTAATAAAATGGATTTAAAAAATATAGTTGTTGTTCATAATGGAAAAGCTTTTTCTTTATTAAAAGAACTAAAAGAAGAAGAACGAGATTATTTAACTAAAATTCCTAATTTAGATTTATTTAAATTATTTTTTTCTAAGAAATGTATTTTGTTTGAAGGTACTTCAGAAGAAATGTTAATACGTTCATATTTAGATTCAAAGAAGGAATTGAGTGATATAGAATTAATTTCTTTTCATAAGGGATATACTAAAATAATTGAGATATGGAAAAAAGTAAATTTAGGAACAAATAATAAACTTGGTATTATTAGAGATTATGATTATCAAGAAAAAGCTAAGAAAGATCATGAAAAATATGATGATGGAAAAACTATTTGCGTAAGAACAACAGATGAACAAACTCTTGAACCAGAAATTGTGAATACTGGAAGAAATTATAGTATTCTTAAAAATAAATATGGTAAAAAATTAGGTTGGGAAAATATGAGTCCTAAAGAAATGCAAGAAGCATGGAAAAATGCTAAGGCATCAGATATGTTAACTATTTGTAAAGATATAGAAAGAGGAGAATTATTAGACTTGCAAATGCCTAAGCATATAAAAGAAGTTCTTGATTTTATGAAGAATGATTCAATAAATTATAAGGAGAAAAACCATGGAAATTAGTATAGCTGGTGCTGGTGCAGGTAAAACAACAACTATGGCTAATAAAATAATTCAACTTCATTTAAAAATGAATGAATATTTAAAGATATTCTGTATTACATTTACAAATAATGCCACTAAATGTATAAGCGAGAAATTACAAGCTCATTATGGTTATATACCTGATAATATTATAGTTAGTACAATACATTCTTTTTTTTATCAAGAATTTATAAAACCATATTATTTTTTATTATTTGGTAAACAATATGAAAGAATTTCAACAGCAGAACTTCCTAGTAGAAATGTATATAAAAATAGTGTAATTAAAAGATTGGAAAATAAAAATATATTACATCAAGCAGTTATTCCAGAAAGAGCAAAGTGGGTTATAGTAAAAAAATCAAACGATAATAAAAATATAAAAGCAAAGAGACTTGTTATAAGAAATATTTTTAAATCATATTGTGGTGCAATATGTATTGATGAGGCTCAAGATATTGATAATAATATGAGTGAAGTTATTGAGTTATTGCATAATTTAGGAATTCCAATTATTTTAATGGGTGATCCTAAACAGGATTTGAAAGGGCATGGTTGTTTAAGGAATTTAGCTGAAAAATATTCAGATAAAGTAGAGTATCTTAAGTTTTGTTATAGATGTCCACAAAATCATTTGATATTATCAAATAGTATTATTTCGGATATAGAAAAACAATATTCTAAGAAAAATGGTGGGTTAATTAAGGTATATTTTTCATCAGATAAAAATATTTATGATTTGTTATATGAAAGAAATTTTGATCTTAAGTATATTTCGCGTAAACAAGGAATATATGAAACTCATATAAATAAAAAGAATAAAAATATAAAAGAAGCTATTTGTGAAGAAATATATATAGCAATTAAAAATAATTATATTAATAAATCAGAAATAGAATTGATGAGATATTCGTATTATTTAAGTGAAAAGCTTTTATATTCATATAAGTTTTTAAAAGATAAGAAAAAAGCTATGATGTATACTTTAAGAGATGTTTCATTAAAAGATAAAAAAGCATATGGAAGAATTATTAGTTTGATTATTGAAGAAAATGATGATGATAAAAATAAAATGGTATATGTAAATTCTATTGATAGTATTAAAGGACAAGAAGGCAAACATTGTTTATTAATATTAACAACAGATTTAGCAGCTTATTTATTTGGTAAAAAGACGGAAGAAAATATTTGTAAAAATAGATTATATGTAGGATTAACAAGATCATTAGAAGTATTAATAATTTTTATTACACCTGAAGTTGAGGAAATCTATGGAAAAGAGAAAATAAAGTCTTTTTTTTATAAATATGGTTGTTTATAAGGAATTTAATTGTTTTTTTATGATATAAAAATAAATAAAATTATGTGTATTTAGTTTTGTTATGTTAATTATAGTTATCATCATTTTATAAATTTGAAATGATTTTTATAGTATATAATAAGGCATTACGAAAAATAGTTAACTATTAGAAAAATATAGTACTTTTATTTTAAAATGATAAAATAGTTTTGGTATATAAATTTATAAGAAGTTAAGATGGATTGTATAATGAAGTGCGACACCTAGAAAAATAAAAAACTCATTATGAATTTTCGTGTAAAATAAA
>ERZ791842.610-NODE-610-length-29742-cov-40.3703_pt1 | contig 29742 bp, 24 predicted proteins | sample MGYA00509944_ERZ791842 | MGnify/ENA primary metagenome ERZ791842 (study PRJEB30046, sample SAMN00715263) | human gut metagenome | study: EMG produced TPA metagenomics assembly of the A metagenome-wide association study of gut microbiota in type 2...
GGCTGGCAAATCGCATCAAGCCGGGATCCGTTTTGTGACTTTGGGAGAAAATTAGTCAATCTTAGACTGCCTGTCCGTAACACAGTGTTGTGCTGCCATGGACGGCAGCACAAGTCTTAATGCCCCCGGACGGGGCGTTTAAGACGCACACGTCACTCCGCCACAACCTATACCAGGCAGCCTTAGATTGACTTATTTTCGTACAACGGAACAAAACGAGTCCCGGCTTGATGCAATTTGCCAATCAAAAGCCTGTGAGACCACCCTTCGCCGGAGAACTCATGTCACCCACAAACCAGCATTTATCGGGGCGTTTGTTTAATAAAAGAAAGCACTTGTAATTGAAAGTATACTATGATACACTTGTCGACAAGGAAGTTCATTTCCGATGAGGTTGTCAGATATAAATCTATACCGCCTGAAGAGGCGATCCACGGGCATCAATCTGCCGGTAATCCTGTAAATAAAAATAAGTGCTGTTGGGGAAAACGTGTTTTGCAGGCAGCCATAAACCTGTCGTAGAGCGTGTGGGGGAATACAGACAATTTTATGGTTGACATTTCAGAAAAAATATAATACTATTAGAACAGAAAAACGAACATAAGTTCGCACGGAGGAAAGAAATGGCAAAGGAAGATAAATATAAAGAGATCAATGCAGTAAAAAATGATAAACTAAAAGCATTAGATGCTGCAATTTCACAGATTGAGAAGCAGTATGGCAAGGGATCTATAATGAAGCTCGGAGATAATTCCGCACATATGAATGTGGAGACGATCCCTACCGGTTCTTTAAGTCTTGATATTGCATTAGGTTTAGGCGGACTCCCGAAGGGAAGAATCATTGAGATCTATGGACCGGAGTCCAGTGGTAAGACGACAGTTGCACTGCATGCGGTTGCAGAGGTACAGAAAAGAGGAGGCATTGCTGGATTCATTGACGCAGAGCATGCCTTAGATCCGGTCTATGCAAAGAATATCGGCGTTGATATTGATAATTTGTACATATCACAGCCGGACTGCGGAGAACAGGCACTTGAGATCACTGAGACCATGGTGCGTTCCGGTGCGGTAGATATCGTGATCGTTGACTCCGTGGCAGCACTTGTTCCAAAGGCAGAGATTGATGGAGATATGGGTGATTCACATGTAGGACTTCAGGCACGACTGATGAGCCAGGCACTTCGTAAGCTGACTTCTGTTATCAGCAAGTCAAACTGTGTGGTTATCTTTATCAACCAGCTACGTGAAAAAGTAGGTGTAATGTTCGGTAACCCAGAGACAACGACCGGTGGACGTGCGTTAAAGTTTTATTCCTCTGTCCGTATGGATGTCAGAAGGATTGAGGCATTAAAGCAGGGCGGGGAGGTTGTTGGAAACCGTACCAGAGTAAAGATCGTTAAGAATAAGGTGGCACCACCATTCCGTGAAGCAGAGTTTGATATCATGTTTGGACAGGGGATTTCAAGAGAAGGTGATATCTTAGACCTTGCGGCAGATAAAGGGGTTGTTAACAAGTCCGGAGCATGGTATGCATATAATGGAGATAAGATTGGCCAGGGACGTGAGAATGCAAAGCAGTATCTGAAAGATAACCCACTGATCTGTGAGGAGATTGAGGCAAAAGTCAGAGAGATGTTAAAGGTTGACGGAACCGAAGAATCTGAAGAAGCAAAGGAAAACGAGACTGAGGCACAGAGTATAAAGGCTGCTGAAGCGATTGCAAAAAAAGCTGAGGCGATCGAGAAGGCTGCGTCATCAGAAGCGGAGGAATAAAAGATGCAGGAGTTACTTGTCACTGAAGTAATTCCCCGGGAAAAAGGAAGGACTTCCATTCGTTTTGACAACGGGATGGAAGTCCTTTTATATAAAGGTGAGGTAAGAAAATTAGGTTTACAGGAGCAAACTGTCATATCCCGGGAAAAATATGATGAGATCATTTATGAAATACTTGGAACAAGGGCAAAGAAACGCGCAATGTTTCTGTTGGAACGAATGGACAGGACAGAGCATCAGCTGAGAGATAAACTGATGCAGAATGGATATCCTGCTGTCTGTGTGGATCTTGCAATAGATTATGTAAAAAAATATCATTATATTGATGATCTGCGTTATGCAACAAATTATATTTCATATCAGCAGAAGAGGAAGAGCCGTCAGAAATTAAAAATAGATCTTTTAACAAAAGGAATTGACAAAAACGTGATAGAACAGGCGCTGGATGAAGCGTTTGACAGTGATGAACAGATAAAGATCCGTCAGCTTTTAGAGAAGAAGCATTATGATCCAAAGGAATGTGATCGCAAAGAAAAGCAAAAAACATACCAGTATCTGATGCGTCGTGGATTTAAGGGCAGCGATATTTTACATGTTATGAAGATCTGGGACGGATACGAGGAATAAGAATGCAGTAAAACCTGGATTTTTGGTACAATATGTTGTATTGGAGCAAAATAAAAATGCAATATTATGCACATTGAACAGTTATCTACTTGACATAAATATTAAAATAGAATAAAATTTATATGTTGTAATTATGACAGATAACAATCCATGTTTTAATGTTATATGTACAATGAAAATTTAATAAAGGAGGTGCTCCTGTGGGAAGTGTGATTATCGCTGTTGTGATCACTCTACTGGTTACCGCGGTCGTTGTATATTTCGTCACAACTGCTTACTATAAAAAAGTAACAGAGGCTAAGATCGGAAATGCAGATGAAAAAGCGCGTGAGATCATTGATGAAGCGGTAAAGACGGCAGAGACCAAGAAGCGTGAAGCAATGCTTGAAGCGAAGGAAGAATCCATCCGTGTCAAGAATGACTTAGACAAGGAGGTAAAAGAGCGGAGAGCAGAGATCGGACGCAGTGAACGACGCATTGTTCAGAAAGAGGAAAATCTGGACAAAAAGTTAGAAGCGATCGAAAAACGTGAGGCGGGATTTGCAGCCAAGGAAGAAGAGATCAACAGACAGAAAGCGCAGGTCGCAAAGCTCAATGAAGAGCGTGTGAAAGAACTGGAAAGGATCTCCGGTTTAACCTCCGAACAGGCAAAGGATTATCTCTTAAAGACTGTTGAAGAAGACGTTAAAATTGATACTGCAAAATTGATCAAAGAAATGGAACACAAGGCAAAGGAAGAAGCTGATAAGAAGGCAAAAGAGTATGTAGTCACTGCAATTCAGAAGTGTGCTGCAGATCATGTTGCCGAGACGACGATTTCTGTTGTTCAGCTTCCAAATGACGAAATGAAAGGAAGAATCATCGGACGTGAGGGACGTAATATCCGTACCTTAGAAACGTTGACAGGTGTTGACCTGATCATTGATGATACGCCTGAGGCGGTAATTTTATCAGGTTTTGATCCGATTCGTCGAGAAGTTGCCAGAATTGCTTTGGAAAAACTGATTGTGGATGGACGTATTCATCCGGCAAGAATCGAAGAAATGGTTGAGAAGGCTCAGAAAGAAGTCGAGACAATGATTCGTGAGGAAGGTGAGGCGGCAACTTTAGAGGTTGGTGTTCATGGAATTCATCCAGAACTTGTACGTCTTTTAGGACGAATGAAATTCCGGACGAGCTACGGACAAAATGCTCTCAAACATTCTATTGAAGTAGCACAGCTTTCCGGATTACTTGCTGCTGAGATTGGTGTAGATGTAAGAACTGCAAAACGGGCAGGATTATTGCATGATATCGGTAAATCTGTCGATCATGATATGGAAGGTTCCCATATTCAGATCGGTGTGGATTTATGTAGAAAATACAAGGAATCACCAATTATCATCAATGCGGTAGAAGCGCATCATGGTGATGTAGAACCGGAGTCATTAATTGCATGTATCATTCAGGCTGCAGATACGATCAGTGCAGCAAGACCAGGTGCCAGAAGAGAGACACTTGAAACATATTCAAACAGACTGAAACAGTTAGAAGATATTTCTAACGGATTTAAGGGTGTAGAAAAATCCTTTGCTATTCAGGCGGGCAGGGAGATTCGAATCATGGTTGTTCCGGAACAGATCAGCGATGCCGATATGGTATTGCTTGCACGTGATATTTCAAAACAGATCGAGGCTGAATTGGAATATCCGGGACAGATTAAGGTAAATGTTATTCGAGAATCAAGAGTAACGGATTATGCGAAATGATTCGTGACAATAGTTTTGCTCGCGAAGCGTGCAGGCCATTGTTCATGGTAATAGAATGTTTACAGAACGTGCATTTTATTATTGGAAAAAAATAAAGAGACTGTCGTACCAGAGTCAGAAATGACCGGTACGGCAGTTTTTTGATTCATAGGAAATCTCACGTCCTATGAATCAAAAAAACTCCGGGCAGGATTCTTTCTTGTATATATGGAAATTGCAATCCATAATTCCATATCCATGAAGATAAAATCCTAAAAAAATAGTGCCAGAATGTAAAATATATGTTAAAATACATCTGAAAAAGAGCGAAAGAAAGGTGGTGTGGCAAATGCAGAGTGTGAAAAAACATAAGTGGATTTTATTCCTTCTGATCGGATTTATGATCATATCTTTCTTTCAGTTTTTACCACAGACAGACACACTGCATTTGGAAAAGACATCACAGAATTTAAAGCTGGCTGCAGATATACTGCCTGATGGCGGAATAGAGCAATATCAGACAGACTGGCTGATGGAGCCGGGGATAGCGGAACATCAGGCGTGTAACGTTCCTGAAAATATACCGGCATCCGCATTTGCGCGAACAACGCAGAGCGATGCCGTTCTTGGAGAACAGGGACAGAGCAGGTTTCAGATTTTACGTTTTCTTGTAGAAGTATACGTACTTATTGTGATACCGGCTGTTATTTTGCATATGGCATTGAAGCGTTTTGGCAGCCATATGATCATGCTGTGGCAGAATATCAAATATATCCATCTGGTAGATGGAAAGAAGGCAAAACATTTTCCTGTAATCAAATAAAAATATATTACAGGAGGCGCTTTAACGTGAATGAAAACAGAATAAGTGACAGAGCAAAAATATTACTGATTGATGAAGATGCGAGTATTTCCTATTTGATCCGCAGGGCAATGGAAAAAGAAAATTATAAGATATATACTGCGGGAAAAGGAAAACAGGGGATGGAGATGAGTACCGGTATCTGCCCGGATCTGATCCTGATGGATAATAAATTTTCTGATATGGAGGGACTGGCGTTAATTCAATGGTTTAGGGAGTGGACGGATGCTCCGATTATTGTTTTATCGGAACAGAACAGCTATCTTGATAAAGTAGAGGCATTATATGCCGGAGCAGATGATTATATGGTAAAGCCGTTTCATGAAAAGGAACTGGCAGCACGGATTTTTTCGGCATTGAGAAGAAGAATTTCGACAGGTGCACATACATACTATGAGGCAGGAAATCTTAAAGTTGATTTCACAAAAAGACAAGTTCTGCTTGGAGGTATGGAAATTCATTTTTCGCCAGTGGAGTATCGGATCATAGAAAGTCTTGCGTTAAATGCTGGCACGGTTGTAACATACCAGATGCTTTTGGAAAAAATATGGGGACCGTATGCAGAGCAGAACAGCAGGATACTTCGTGTTAATATGACAAATATCCGAAAAAAAATCGAAAGATCTCCATTGGAACCGGAGTATATAACAACGATCCCGAGGGTAGGATACCGGATGTTAGAGAGCCAGACGAGTGTAAATGGCATGCAGATGATGGCATAACAGAAAAAGAAGGTTGAAAAAAACAGACTGCACACAGATATGTGCGGTCTGTTTTTTATGTAATAGGAAAATTCGTTGAAATTACCTATTACATAAAAAACCCTCCGGGCAGGATTGTTTCTTGGATAATATAATGTCATTCTATTATTTGGATGTACGATATTTTTTCGACTGACAGTAGGAATCATAAATTCCGTAAACAAAACCTCCGATCATAATGCCAATACCGATAATAGAAAAAATAATTTCAGCAATTGTCATAGCTGGTTTCCTCCCTGTAGATAAGATGTTATCAGTATAACAGTATTCGTTATATGGAGGAGATATTTGCGCATTCTTTAATCCTTTTTGAAAAGAGAATGGGAAAGTTTTAACACTTTATTTATCTGATGTCAGGATATAAAAAACTGATGGAAAATAGACGAAGCGGGTGGTAAAATAACAGCAGAAAGAATAAGAACAAAAGAAGACAGGATTTGTGGAGGAATATCATTATGGATAAACAGGTCAAGAGAATAAAAAGAGAACTGGTGAAAAATGGAGCAATTCTGGATATTTATACGGATACCATGCAGCTTCCGGACGGAAAACTTGAGGAATGGGATTTTATCTCGCACAGAAAAGGTGCAGCAGCAGTTGTACCGGTGAGAGAAGATGGAAAGATTCTGATGGTACGTCAATACCGGAATGCGATCGACCGAATGACACTTGAGATACCGGCAGGATCGAGAGATAGTGTCACAGAAGACACAAAAGTATGTGCAGCAAGGGAATTAGAGGAGGAGACAGGATATCGCAGTGATGATCTCACGCGTCTTTTATCCCTTAAGACCACAGTAGCATTTTGCAATGAGTTCATTGATGTGTATCTGGCACGCAACTTAAAACCGGGGCATCAGCATTTAGATGAGGGAGAGTTTATAGATGTTGAGGCATATGAGATAGATGAATTGTGTCAGATGATCTATGATGGAAAATTGCAGGATGCGAAAACAGTTTCTGCACTTCTTGCATACAAAAATCTTCTGAATCAGGAGAAAAACGCATAAACTAAAGAAAAAGGATGTGCGGTGTGCATGAAAAAAGAAGGATTCCTGTTTTTTGCGGTGTTTTTTGCGGGTGTTTTTCTTGCAAACCTGTTAAAGTACAAAGAGGGGAATCTTTGCCGGATATTAAACATATGGATTTTAGAACAGTTTGCATATAGCAGTATTTCGCTGGAAAGACTATTCTGGCAGTTGTTTTGGAAAAGGGGAAAGTTTGCTTTTTTCTCTTTTTTGCTTGGAGAATGGTGTGGATACGTGGTGGCATCAACAGCATGTTTGTGCCTGCTGACAGGAACTTTTGGGTTTTTCCTTACAATGGCGATTGCAGATCTTGGAATCCGGGGTGTTGCATTTGCGTTCGTCAGTGTTTTCCCGCATGCATTTTTATATGTGGCAGCGGTGCTATGGTGCAGGTTCTGTGGAAAAAGCGAAATTCCGCATCGATCATTTAACTGTGATCTGAAAAGCCGAATGAAAAAAATATTTGAATCTGTCTCGTTTTATGGAGTAGCAGCTGCACTGATGGTTGGCGGTGTTTTTGCGGAAACTTATATCAATAATCCGATCCTTAAGATGCTTGTAAAAAATTTTTGAAAAGATTGCTTTTTAGTTTGCTTGTTATTATAATGAAAAAATACACAGGATAAAAAGAAAGTCAGGAAAAAACATGACACGTGACATTATGGATTTTATAGAATATATTCACAATGAAAAACAGACATCGAAGAATACAGAGGTTTCTTATGAGCGTGATCTTCGTAAACTGAATGAATATCTGGCAGGGCAGAATATATGTGATGCAGCTGCTGTTACAGAGACGAATCTGAATGCATATGTTATGTTTTTAGAGCGCGAGGGACGGAAACCAGCGACTGTTTCGAGAAGTATAGCATCAATGAAGGCTTTTTTTCATTTCCTTGAGCGGGAGCGGAGAATTGAAGCAGATCCGGCATGGAGGTTGAAAGCACCTAAGATTGAAAAAACAATGCCACGCATTCTGACCACGGAAGAGGTGACACTCTTACTGGAGCAGCCATCCGGCAATACTCCGAAGGAACTGCGGGATAAAGCGATGTTGGAACTGCTTTATGCAACAGGGATACGCGTGTCGGAGCTGATATCACTGAAGATTTCGGATCTGAATCTTCAGATGGAGTATGTGATCTGTACGGACACCCACAAAGAACGTATTATTCCCTTTGGAAATGTTGCAAAGGAAGCATTAGCAAAATATATACAGGATGGAAGAGAACATCTGATCAGCCAGGAAGACTGTCCGTGGCTGTTTACAAACTGTACCGGTGGTGCCATGAGCCGTCAGGGTTTTTGGAAGCTGATCAAGTTTTATGGGAAAAAGGCGGGGATCGAATCGGAGATCACACCTCATACATTAAGACATTCATTTGCGGCACATATGATCAGCAATGGAGCGGATTTAAAATCTGTCCAGGAGATGTTAGGTCATTCTGATATCTCAACGACACAGATTTATTCGCAGATGGGACAGGGAAGAATAAGAGAGGTATATTTAAAAGCACATCCAAGAGGATAACAGTTAAAAAAGATGCAGAATATAAAAGAGGAACCCACGGATTTGGAGTTCCTCTTTTTATGTAGTATTTATACTATCAGAAGGTATCAATTAATTGCACATATCTGCGATCGTGTAAATGAGATTTTTGGAATCTTCCCAGCCAAGGCATGGATCTGTGATAGATTTTCCGTAGATATGTTCGCCAATCTTCTGGGAACCTTCCTCAATATAACTTTCGATCATGACACCTTTGACCATTTTTCTGATCTCAGAAGAAACCTGACGGTTGTGCATGACTTCTTTTACAATACGGATCTGTTCTCTGTGTTTTTTGCCGGAGTTGGAATGGTTTACATCCACAACGGCTGCCGGATTTACAAGATCCATTTTCTCATACATGTCGCACAGACGGATCAGATCCTCATAATGATAATTTTGTGTGGAGTTGCCGTGTTTGCTGACTGCACCGCGCAGAACAACATGCGTAAGAGGGTTACCGCTTGTCTCGACTTCATAGCCACGGTATACAAAATGATGTGGGTGCTGCGCTGCATATACGGAGTTGAGCATAACGGAGAAATCACCACTGGTCGGGTTCTTCATACCTGATGCAACATCAAAACCGCTGACGGTCAGACGATGCTGCTGGTCTTCAACAGAACGTGCGCCGATAGCGACATAGGAGAGAAGATCTTCTACATATCCCCAGTTTTCCGGATAAAGCATCTCATCTGCACAGGTTAAACCGCTCTCTTTGATCGCACGGATGTGCATTTTTCGCATGGCGATCAGACCTTCGATCATATCCGGTGCTTTTTCAGGATCTGGCTGGGATGCGATACCTTTGTAGCCTTCGCCGGTAGTACGGGGCTTATTTGTATAAACGCGTGGAATGATGATCAGGCGGTCAGCAACATCCTCCTGAATTTTTGTGAGGCGGCTGACATAATCGCAGACTGCGTCTTCCCTGTCAGCAGAACAAGGTCCGATGATAACTAAAAACCGGTCATCTTTTCCTGTGATGACGTCAGAGATCATGGCATCGCGTTCTTTTTTTAACTGTTTTAATTCTTCTGACAGCGGAAAATCACGTTTGATCTCTGCCGGAGAAGGAAGCTGGTTTAAAAATATAAAACTCATAATAAAACTCCATTCTAAGCGCCAAAGTACATGCGCTGTCTCTTGTATTTGATAAAATCAAAAATATATTAAATGATATTGCAGAAGATGTCAAATATTTGCATAACAGAGAAGTGATGGTTATAATGAAAATTATAGCAATGACGTAAGAGGTAATGGGAGGTGTCAGGCATGAAAATAAGAGAAACCGAAGTTGGAACGGGGCGTCCGCTGGTCTGTGTTCCGGTGCTTGAAAAAACAAAAGAGGAAGTTATAAATGAAATAGAATATCTTGCAGAATCCGCTGCAGACATGATCGAATGGCGGCTGGATGCATTTGAACATTTTACGGATTATAATGAAGTGCGGGAGATATTGCAGCAGGCAGAGCCTTTGCTAAAGAAAAAATTGTTTTTATATACATTTCGTACTGCAAAACAGGGTGGAATGGCATCGGTTGACCGGGAAACATTAACAGATCTGCATGATCTTGCGACAGAATCAGAATGTGTGGATCTGATCGATCTGGAATTTTTTGAGGAGGAACACACTGCAAGGCAGATCCGGAAAATTCAGAAAAAAGGGAAGAAAATCGTAGCATCACATCATGACCTGGAAGGAACACCACAGATGGAAGTTATGCGGATGCTGCTGGACCGTATGTGTGAAGGCGGAGCGGATATTGTCAAACTGGTTGTAACTCCCAAAACGCCGGAGGATGTTTTAAGACTTCTTGCGGTCACATCTGAATTTCACTGTGAAAACAAAGAAACTCCGATTATCACTGTGGCAATGGGAAAATTAGGTGAGATCAGCAGAGTAAGCGGGGAGACATTTGGCTCCTGCGTGACGTTTGCATCACATAAAAAGAAAAGTGCACCGGGGCAGTTTGATCTCGAAGAAATGAGACGGACAATTGATATGATGCATCAGGTGTGTGAGTAAAAATAAAAAAAGAATATAAAGAAAATATAAAGAATGGATAAAGTGCAGGGAAGATACTTGACGTAGTATCTTCCCTGTGTTAATATATGCCACTGTAAATAAATAACAAAGAGAATACATAACAAAGAGAATACATAACAATGTTAAATAACGAGGTGAGAAAAACAAAAATGGATGATTTATTTACAAGATTTTTCTCTGCACTGTATCAGTTCCATAAACTGCATATGGGCGATCTTGTGCCGGATATCACCAAAATTGAAGGTATGACGATGTTGGCGATCAGGCATTGCAACGGGGAAATGGGAAAGGAAGAACTGACGGTATCTGAACTGACTGCGAAGTTGAAAGCGAAGGGACCCGCAGTTTCACGTACCTTAAAGACATTAGAGGATAAAGGATATATTGAGCGTGATGTCAATAAGGCGGACAGACGAAATACGTATGTGAAACTGACAGATTCCGGGAAAAAGAAAACAGAGGAGTGCGAGCAGATCATGAGTAATTTTGCACATGCGGTTATTTCAAAAATGGACAGGGATGATATGGAAGGTATGATAGACTGTCTGAACGAACTGTATGAGGCAGCCAAAGAAGAAATTGCAGACCGGAAAATGAGACAAAAAGGAGAGTAGAATATGAGCAAAATATTTAAAAATATGCTCCCATACTGGAAGGGATTGATCATAGTAATCGCGCTGTTGATTGTTCAGGCATGGTGTGATCTGTCACTTCCGGCATATACATCGGATATTATTGATGTCGGTATCCAGAACAAAGGTGTGGAGCATGTACTGCCGGAAGCAGTAACAGAAGATGAATTTACATTAGTACAGCTTTTTATGACAGATGAGGAAAAAGAAAGCTGGGAGAACAGCTACGAACAGGATGGAGAGGTTTACCGTCTGACTGTTACAGATAAAAAACAGTTAGAGGAGCTGGATGATACACTGCTTTTACCACTCCTGATGAATTATCAGATGTCATCGGTGGATGAGCAGACCTTTAAAGAGAGTGTGGCAAAACAGACCGGAATGGATCAGGCAATGCTTGATAATATGAGCATTGAACAGATCGGGGAGTCCATGGGCGTGCCGCTTACTTCTTTTGAAAAAGAGATAGAGGATGATGATGGAAATACCGTAGCCACAAATTGCGTGGATATGCGCACGATTTTTTCAGCCATGAAAGCATCCGGGGCAATGACAGAAGAGCAGATCTTATCTATGCGTGATACCGTTTCCGATACGATTGATACGATGGGAAGTTCTCTGGTAAAATCAATGGGAATTGCTTATGCGGTTAACTGCGATACGCAGGCAGGTTTGGATATTGATAAGATACAGACATCTTACCTCTGGTCAGCCGGAGGAAGAATGGTTGCGATGGCGCTGCTTATGGGGGTTGCAACGGTTCTGGTAGGATTTGTTGGTGCACGTATCGGTGCAGGGATCGGACGTGACCTCAGAGGAAAAATATTCGGACGTGTGGTACGTTTTTCGAATGCGGAGATGGATCGTTTTTCCACGGCATCCCTGATCACAAGAAGTACCAATGATATCCAGCAGATCCAGATGGTTTCTGCCGTGATGATCCGTATGGTTGCATATGCGCCGATCCTTGGTATCGGTGGTGTCTTAAAAATCATCCAGACGGGAGCAGGAATGGGATGGATCATTATTCTTGCAATCCTTGTGATCCTCGGATATGTTATGGTATTGATGGCAGTTACGATGCCTCGTTTTAAACTGATGCAGAAACTTGTGGATAAGATCAATCTGGTATCAAGGGAGATTTTGACAGGACTTTCTGTTATCCGTGCATTCGGCAGGGAGACAGAGGAAGAAAAGCGTTTTGATGATGCGAATAAAGACCTGACAAAAACAATGCTGTTTACGAACCGTGTCATGACATTTATGATGCCTGGAATGATGCTGATCATGAATCTTCTGACCGTAGGTATCGTATGGGTAGGAGCTCATAAGATTGATGCAGGTTCTATGCAGGTTGGATCGATGACAGCATTTATTACGTATGCGATGATGATCGTTATGGCATTTTTGATGCTGACAGCAATGTCTATCATGCTTCCGCGTGCAGCAGTCGCAGCAGAGCGCATCGATGAGGTTATCAATACAGAATCTTCCATAGAGGATGCAGAGACTCCGGAAGAGTTAAAAGAACATAAAGGAGTGATCCGTTTTTCACATGTCAGCTTCCGTTATCCGGGTGCAGAGGCAGATGTACTTGAAGATATTGATTTTACTGCAGAGCCAGGTAAGACAACGGCGATCATCGGAAGTACCGGATGCGGAAAATCTACACTGGTCAATCTGATCCCGCGGCTTTATGATGTTACGGACGGAAGTGTTACACTAGATGGTCAGGATATCCGGAATATCCGCATGGAAGATTTGAGAGAAGAGATTGGTTTTGTACCGCAGAAAGGTGTATTGTTTTCCGGTACGATTGCTTCGAACCTGCGTTTTGGAAAGCGGGATGCTACGGATGAGGAAATCAAAGAAGCAGCAGCAATCGCGCAGGCAACAGATTTTATCGAAGAAAAACAGGAAAAATATGACAGCGATATCGCACAGGGTGGAAGCAATGTCTCCGGAGGACAGAAACAGCGTCTTGCCATTGCACGTGCGATTGCAAAACAGCCAAAGATCTATGTGTTTGACGACAGTTTTTCTGCACTTGATCTAAAGACGGATGCAGCACTTCGAAAGGCACTTGCATCAAAAGTTAAGGACAGTACGGTAATCATTGTGGCACAGAGAATCAGTACGATCCTGCATGCAGAACAGATCCTTGTACTGGATGATGGCAGAATCGTCGGAAAAGGTACACATGAGGAATTGCTGAAAAATTGTGAGACCTATCGGCAGATCGCACGTTCACAGCTTTCTGCAAAAGAACTTGGAATCGAGGAAAGTGAGGTGTCTGTCAATGAGTAATGAAAGAGAAAGAACAGGAATGCAGCGCCGTGGCAGAGGACCGATGGGACATGGCATGCAGCCGGGAGAAAAACCAAAAGATTTAAAAGGTTCTTTAGGAAAACTGTTATCTTATATTGGAAGTTTTAAAGCAGCGATTATTGTGGTCATGATTTTTGCGGCAGCTTCTACGGTATTTAATGTAATCGGCCCTAAAATTCTAGGAAAAGCAACAACAGCGCTTTCTGAAGGACTGATGGCAAAGATTCAGGGCACTGGAGGCATTGATTTTACTTATATCGGACAGATTCTTTTGTTTGTGCTTGGACTTTATGTGTGTAGTGCAGCTTTTAACTTTATCCAGGGCTGGATCATGACAGGTGTGACACAGAAGATCTGTTACCGGATGCGTAAAGAAATCTCTGAAAAGATCAACCGCATGCCGATGAAATATTTTGAGAGCCGTACTTATGGAGAGGTTTTATCAAGGATCACCAATGATGTCGATACTTTAGGTCAGGGATTAAACCAGAGTATCACAACGATCATTACATCGGTTGCTACTTTGATCGGTGTACTGATCATGATGCTCAGTATTTCTCCGCTGATGACACTGATCGCGATCGTGATCCTGCCAATCTCCATGGCACTGATCTCATTTGTGGTTAAGAAATCCCAGAAATACTTCAAAGACCAGCAGGAATATTTAGGCCACATCAACGGACAGGTCGAGGAAGTTTATGGCGGACATTTAGTTATCAAAGCATTTAACCGTGAAAAAGATACGATCGATGAATTTAACCGTACAAATGAAATTCTGTATCAGTCAGCATGGAAATCCCAGTTTTTGTCCGGAATGATGCAGCCGATCATGATGTTTGTCGGAAACCTTGGTTATGCAGCCGTGGCATTATCCGGTGGACTGCTTGCAATCCGTGGAACGATCAAAATCGGTGATATCCAGGCATTTATCCAGTATGTAAAGAATTTTACACAGCCGATCCAGCAGATCGCACAGGTCATCAACCAGGTGCAGTCGATGGCGGCAGCATCCGAGCGTGTGTTTGAGTTTTTAAATGAGGAAGAGGAAGATCAGACCGCAGAACATCCGGCAGATGTGAGTACAGTGACAGGAACGGTTGATTTTGATCATGTACAGTTTGGCTATAATCCGGATCAGACGATCATCAAAGATTTCAGTGCCCATGTAAAACCGGGACAGAAGATCGCTATTGTAGGTCCGACCGGAGCAGGAAAGACCACGATGGTAAAACTTTTAATGCGTTTTTATGATGTAAACAGCGGTTCTATCAAATTAGACGGTCATGATGTAAGAGAGTTTAACCGCAGGGAATTAAGGGATGCGTTTGGAATGGTATTGCAGGATACCTGGCTGTTTAAAGGAACGATCATGGAAAATATCCGTTACGGACGTTTAGGTGCCACGGATGAGGAAGTGATCGCAGCAGCAAAAGCAGCACATGCCGATCACTTTATCAAGACGCTTCCGGGTGGTTATCAGATGGAATTAAATGAGGATGCAAGCAATGTTTCACAGGGACAGAAACAGCTCCTTACGATCGCAAGGGCAATTCTTGCAGATAATAAGATTTTGATCCTCGATGAGGCAACTTCTTCGGTTGATACGAGAACTGAGGTTACGATCCAGAAGGCAATGGATAACCTAATGCGTGGCAGAACCAGTTTTGTCATTGCACACAGATTATCAACGATCCGTAATGCAGATCTGATCCTTGTCATGAAGGATGGGGATATCGTGGAACAGGGAAATCATGAAGAACTGCTTGCGAAAAACGGATTTTATGCAAATCTTTATAATTCACAGTTTGAGGATGTTGTTGCCTGAAATAATAGAATGAATGATCCGTAAACATTTTATTGTCATGGATCATAAAGGGATGTCGTCATATGGCGGCATCCCTTTTTATGTATAAATTTTTCTGCGATCAGGAAATATTATAAAAAAAGCCATGTTTACATGGCAGAAAGCAGGAAAATCATATGGGAAAAATGAATATCAGAAAAGCAGCGATGATCGGTTGCGGATTTGTAGGTGCATCATCGGCATTTGCGCTGATGCAGAGTGGTATTTTTTCAGAAATGGTTATGATCGATGCAGATCATGCAAAGGCAGAGGGAGAAGCAATGGATTTAAGCCATGGACTTCCATTTGCAAGACCGGTAAAAATATATGCCGGGGATTATGATGATATCACAGATGCAGGGATCATTATCATCACGGCAGGAGCAAACCAGAAGCCGGATGAGACGAGGCTTGATCTGATCCACAAAAATGTAGAAATTTATAAACAGATCATTCCGGAAATTGCAAAGAGAGACTGTGAGGGAATCCTCCTTATCGTGTCAAATCCGGTAGACATTCTTACCTATACGGCATTAAAGCTCTCTGGTTTTCCGGAACACCGTGTGATCGGCTCAGGAACGGTGCTTGATACTGCCCGGTTAAAATATCTGATCGGGGAGCATTTAGGGGTGGACAACCGCAGTGTACATGCGTTTATCATCGGCGAACATGGAGACAGTGAACTTGCAGCATGGTCAAATGCAAATATTTCAGGTGTGAGACTTAGCGATTTCTGTGAAATGCGGGGACATTTTATGCATGAAGAATCAGAAAACCGTATCTATGAAAAAGTAAGAAACAGTGCTTACGAGATCATTGAACGGAAACACGCCACGTATTATGGAATCGCAATGGCGGTAAAGAGGATCTGTGAATGTATCATAAGAAATGAACAGTCGATCCTGCCGGTATCATCCATGATGCATGGCATTTATGGGATGGAGGACGTCGTGATCAGTATGCCTGCCATTGTTGGAAAAGACGGAGTGGAGGATGTGATACCGATCTCGCTGGATGATGAAGAAAAAATCCAGTTAAAAAATTCGGCAGACATTTTGAATGAGATGAAAAAGATGATAAAAAAAGAACATGGGATCGGTTAAAAAAGAAGGATAATTGTGTTATAGTTTATTTATGCAGAGCACAACACAAAAGAGGAGGGACATATCATGTCCATGCGCATATATACCATGACACACAAAAAATTCACGCCGCTGTCGGATAAACTGTATGTACCGCTCCATGTCGGAAGGGCATGTGGGGAAGATTTTGGATATCAGGGAGATGATACAGGAGAACAGATCTCGGCATTGAACTGTTATTACAGTGAACTGACAGGATTTTACTGGATCTGGAAAAATTGTCATGATGTGGATTATGTCGGTACCTGCCATTACAGAAGATATCTGATCAATGAAAAGGAACAGATTTATACGGAGGCGGAATACCGGGAACTGTTAAAGAAATATGACCTGGTCACAACGAAAAAGGTTCAGTTAAATAATTCTTACTATGATGGATTTTCGGCAAATCATAATATACGGGCGCTTGAAATGACAGGAAAAGTCATAGCAGAGAAATACCCGGAATATGCAGATGCGTTTGACACGCTGGTAAATGGCAGACAGACTTATTTTGGAAATATTCTTGTCACATCAAAAAAATTATTTGATGAATATGCGTCCTGGCTGTTTTCCATTTTTTTTGAAGTGGCAGAGCGGATTGAACTGGAGACGGGAGAAGATGCCTACCATAAAAGAGTATTTGGATTTATTTCTGAATTTCTATTGCTTGTTTGGGTTACCGTTAAGAAATTGCGTGTGTATGAATGTAAGGTGGGAATGCTTGGAGAAAAGGCAGAAACAGGTGAATTAAAACAAAGACTTGCCGAATGTTTCAGAAAACGTGATGTTGATCTGGCAAAAAAGATTTTTCTGGAAACAAGAGAAATGCGGCCGGATGTATTGATGGAGGCGTCGGATATCACAGGTGAATTGCATCTTTGTATGCAGATCATTGCAACCGCAGGGGAGGAAAGGTGCCATGGAGAAACAATGATCCTGGAGAGGGAAAATGATTTCGACAGGCTGATAGAAATTTTCTCAGAATTAAACCGGATTGTAAGCAGGTACCGCGAAAACAGTCAGAGCACAGAGGATATCTGTTTCCTGAAAAAAGAAAAAATATCGGGGACTGCCGTCTGGGTGGCAGTTATGATAGGAAAAGAATCGGATAGTGAAAAAAAGGATCTTCTGAATCGTATATTAAAAGATCTTCATTAAATTTTAAGAAATGCCGGAGAACAGGAAAATACAAGCGTGCGGAATGACACGGTAACCTGTGCCGGCATTTTTTGTTGACAATTATTTTATGGTCTGTTATGATAAAACGTGCGTGAAAAAGTGTTTTTGCGTTGTAGATCCCTTATATGAATAGTAAGAGCAGGCAACCGTAGTCTAATGGATAGAACACCGGACTCCGACTCCGGCAATGCGGGTTCGATTCCCGCCGGGTGCATTTTGACAGTCAGATAGCAGGCGGCATACTATATGTTTCGCCTGTTACATATTTTTGTGAAGTTTTATATAACAAATGGAAAGGGATGGAAAATACAATGGCTTCTTCGAATGTTGATGATAAATTAAAAAATGATACAGAAAATAAAGAGACAGGTAATAAAACAGAAAATAGTGGGACGAATAAGATCCTTATGTTCATAAAACAGAATGTCCGGTATATCACAGCAGGTGTATTATTCCTTGCACTTGTGCTTATTTTAGTGAAAGCCGGATCAACGAAACAGTCACAGAACGGACAGGATGTTGCGGCAACAGAAGTTGCGTCAGAGGCATCGAATGATGCAGTGCAGGAATTTGAAGTGGATGCACATGAGGATGTAAATACATTGATCAACCAGTATTACACTGCATATGCAGCAGGAGATACGGATACTCTTCAGACAATCGCCACTCCATTGTCAGAAAATGAGAAAAGCTATATTTCTGTATTCAGTCAGTATGTTGATACATACCAGAATATCAAATGTTATACCAAACAGGGGCTTGATGCATCTTCATATCTTGTGTCTGTTTATGTGGAAGTAAAATTTAAGGATGTAGATACAGTTGCACCGGGACTGGATTTCTTCTATGTGCGCACGAATGATGATGGCAGTGTATATATTGATAACCTTTACAGCCAGTACAATTTAAAGATAAAAGAAAATGCGTTAGATACAAGCATCCAGAACCTGATCAGTGAGTATGAGGGAAGTGAAGATGTCAATTCACTCCAGAAAGAAGTCCAGGACAAATATGACACGGCAGTTGCGTCAGATGATAAGCTGAGCGAGATGATCCAGACGACAATTCCGAATGCGATCACTGAGTGGGCAGGTACGATTGTAAGCCAGAATACCGAAACAGAAAGTACTGAGCAGGTACCGGAAGAAACAACGGAGGCAGAGCAGACTGAAACGCCGGAAGAGAATACAGACCAGCCTGAGGAAAATGGACCGACGCAGAGCGAACCGGATACAGTTTATGCAGTAGATACGGTAAATGTAAGGGCAGCAGCAGATACCGAATCAGAAAAACTTGGTACGTTAGAGCAGGGTACAGCACTTACAAGAACAGGTACAGATGGTGAGTGGAGTATTGTTAATTATAACGGTCAGACCGGATATATCAAAACAGAATATCTGACTACAAAGAATGCTGATTCTGAAGCAGACAATGGACAAACAGATAATGGTGGTAATGATGAACAGACATCTGCAGGTGATTTCATAGCAGAGGGAACAGTTATTACATTAAAGGATTCTGTAAATGTACGTTCTGGAATGAGTGAGTCAGACAGCAAGATAGGAACCGCATTTACAGGCGAGAAAGTAACGGTGGTCATGAGTTATGCAGAAGGCTGGACAAAGGTGACATGGAATGGTCAGACCGGATATATTAAAACTTCCCTGTTGCAGTAACTGCTGAATATATGATGTGTAGCAGGATTCCAGCAACAGACTTGTTGTCATAGTAAAAATGGCGGAGACTTTAAAAAGAAGTCTCCGCTTTTGTGCAGAAAGAGAAAGGTGAAAAATGCAGGAGGCAGTCAGAATCAATAAATATCTCAGCGAGGCAGGAGTGTGTTCCAGAAGAGAGGCAGACCGCCAGGTGGAAGCCGGAAATGTGACAATAGACGGTGTGGCTGCATCCATGGGGGCAAAAGTATTGCCGGGACAGACGGTTCTTTTTTGTGGAAAGCTGGTAAAAAAAGAAGATGAAATGATACTTCTGGCATTTCATAAACCGACAGGAATCGTATGTACTGCAGAAAAGAGAGAAAAAAATAATGTGGTGGATTATATCAACTATCCCAAACGGATCTATCCAATCGGAAGACTGGATAAAGATTCCGAAGGATTATTGCTTATGACAAACAATGGTGATATTGTAAACCGCATTATGCGTGCCGGAAATATGCATGAAAAAGAATATATTGTTACCGTTAATAAACCTGTGACGGACAGTTTCCTGCGGGGACTTGCAGGTGGCGTGCCACTGGTGGAATTGAATGCTACCACACGTAAATGTAAAGTCTGGCGGACAGGAAAAAGGCAGTTTGGCATCATCCTGACACAGGGATTGAACCGGCAGATCCGCCGTATGTGCGAATATTTTGGATACAGAGTGGAAAAACTGGTAAGAACCCGTATTATGAATATCGAACTGGGAGATTTAAAAGCCGGGAATTACCGCGAAGTAACATCACAGGAATATGATGAACTGATGCGGCTTGTAAAAGATTCATCAAACACGACAGTGATTCACAGACGGGATGGAGGAGACAGATGACACCGGAAGAACAGATCAAAGAATTAAGAGATAAGATCAATTATCATAGCGACAGATATTATAATCAGGATAATCCTGAAATCTCAGATTATGAATTTGACATGTTGATGCAGCAGTTAAAACGGCTGGAAAAAGAACATCCGGAGCTTGTAACTGAAGACTCGCCGACACAGCATGTCGGTGGTACGGCAAAGCGTACAGCAGGTATTCTGGTGCACCATAATGTCCCGATGTTAAGTCTTCAGGATGTGTTTTCGAAGGAGGAAGTCGTTGATTTTGTGGAGCAGATGAAAGAGCAGTTAGATGATCCTGAGTTTGTGGTGGAATATAAGATTGACGGATTATCTATGGCACTCCGCTACGAAAATGGCGAACTTGCCCTTGCGCTGACGCGTGGTGATGGGGTGAATTTTGGCGAAGATGTGACAGCAAATGCAAAAGTGATCTCAGATGTTAAAAAGAAACTGAAAGACCACCCGGAATATCTGGAGATCCGTGGTGAAGTCTATATGAAAAATGAGGACTTTGACAGAGTCAATGAACAACAGGAACTGCTCGGTAAAAAGATTTTTGCAAATCCAAGAAACTGCGCTGCAGGAACGCTGCGCCAGCTTGACAGCCGTGTGACAAAAGAAAGAAAACTGTCCATGTTTGTATTTAATATCCAGCAGGTGCGTGGCATGGAGATTGCAACGCATACCGAAGGATATGAATTTTTAAAGAAACAGGGGATTCCGATCATCGAAGATTACAAAGTATGTAAGACTGCAGACGAAGTCTGGGATGCCATCACGGCAATCGGAGAGAATCGTGGAAATCTTGGCTATGATATTGACGGGGCAGTCATTAAGATCAACCGTTATTCAGACAGGGAACTGCTGGGAAATACCTCGAAAGTCCCGAAATGGGCGATCGCATACAAATATCCGCCGGAAGAAAAAGAAACGAAACTGCTTGATATTGAGCTTTCCGTTGGAAGAACAGGAAGAATCACGCCGACAGCGGTTTTTGAACCGGTGCGCCTGTGTGGAACTTCTGTTTCAAGAGCAACATTGCATAATCAGGATTTTATTGATGATCTTGATGTGGGAATTGGTGATACGATCGTTGTTTATAAGTCCGGAGAGATCATTCCAAAGGTCAAAGAAGTCCGCAAGGAAAAAAGACCGGACGGCTGGAAGCGTTTTATGATTCCGGATGTCTGTCCGGTCTGCGGTGCAAAGACGGAACGCGAAAAAGATACAGCAGATATCAAATGTACGTCGCCAAACTGCCCGGCGCAGTTAGAACGTCATATCATTAACTTTGTCGGCAGGGATGCCATGGATATCAAGGGATTTGGTACGGTTTATATTGAAGAACTTGTGCGTTTGGGGTATATTAGAGATATTGCTGACATATTTGAACTGAAAGATCACAGAGAAGAACTGATCGAACAGGGGATTATCGGAAAAGAAAAGAATACGGACAAACTTTTAGATACGATCGAAAAGGCAAAGGAAAATGATGCGTATATGCTTCTTACCGGATTTGGTATTCCAAATGTTGGGAAAGCGGCAGCAAAGACGATCATGAAACGTTTTTCCTCGATCACAGATTTAGAGGAAGCTGATCGGGAAACTCTAATGGAGGTGGATGATGTCGGAGAAGTGAGTGCAGACTGCATTTTCCGTTTCTTCCATGACGAAAAAAACAGAGCGATGATCAATCGTTTAAAGTCGTTAGGTGTAAATATGGAAGCGGAAGAAACAGAGACGATCGATTCGGCAGTCAGCGGAAAAACAGTAGTTATTACAGGTACTTTGCCGACACTGGGAAGAAAAGAAGCAGCAGAGCTGGTGGAAAAATACGGCGGAAAAGTATCCGGTTCCGTATCAAAAAAGACAGATTATGTTGTTGCGGGAGAAAGTGCGGGCAGTAAACTGACAAAAGCACAGGAACTTGGAATAACCGTGCTTACGGAAGCAGAACTGTTTGCCCTGCTTGGAATTAATACAGAGAATGGGAGTACAGTGCGATAAATAAGTTCGATAGCTTATTTATCACACAGGTATTTGTTTCTGGGCAAAACAAATACTTTTTATGGCAGACACAAATCTGACATTTGCGTCGCCGCTTCCCAACAAATTGCTCAGAGAATGGAGTGTAATTATGCCAATTAAGACACAGAGTGATTTACCGGCAAAAGAGATATTGGAAAAGGAAAATATATTTGTTATGGATGAAAGTCGTGCAACACACCAGGATATCCGTGTCATTGAGATCGGAATCCTGAATTTAATGCCGTTAAAAGAAGACACAGAGCTGCAGCTTCTGCGTTCATTGTCTAACACACCGTTACAGATCAATGTGACATTTATTACGGTATCATCCCATGAGTCAAAAAATACATCCATGAGTCATTTAAACAAGTTTTATGAGACATTTGATGGAGTGAAGAACCGTTATTTTGATGGACTGATCATTACAGGTGCTCCGGTGGAACAGATGGAGTTTGAGGAAGTGGATTACTGGAAGGAAATGTGTGATATTTTTGAATGGACAAAGACACATGTAACATCCACAATGCATCTGTGCTGGGGTGCACAGGCAGGACTTTATTATCATTATGGACTAAAAAAGCATCTGCTGGATAAAAAAGTATTTGGTGTGTTTGAACATCATGTCATGAACCGTAAAGTGCCGTTAGTCCGTGGCTTTGATGATTATTTTATGGCGCCTCATTCAAGACACACGGAAGTCCGTGCAGAAGATATCCGGAAAATACCGGATCTGACGATCCTTGCTGAGTCAGATGAAGCAGGCGTTTTCCTTGCAATCGCAGATGAAGGCAGACGTATTTTTGTCATGGGACATCCGGAATATGACCGTGTCACACTTGATAAGGAATACAAACGTGATAAAGCAAAGGGACTGCCGATCGATCTCCCGGTCAACTATTATCCGGATGATGATGATACGAAGAAACCTAGATTAGAGTGGCGGTCACATGGAAATATCCTCTATTCAAACTGGCTGAATTATTATGTGTATCAGACCACACCGTACGAGTTTATCGATACGGCGGAAATTGTAGGAAAATAGAGATATAGTTGATGGAGACAAAATAATCAGTCATATTTAGAGAAAAGAATCTTATGTAAAAAATAATAGTGCAAGGCATTATTTATATTAGGACATATAAATAAGTCCCATATCATTGTAGAAATATGATGGTATGAGGCTTATTTTAGAGCCTTAAATTAGATACTCGCAAAGGATATGGATTTATCCGTTGGGAAAGATACAATAAACGAAAAAATTGGCCATTTTAAGATTCCAGATGAATTTACCGATGAAGAAGCACAATATGCGGCTGAACAAATGGAATATTAAGCAATAGCGATGTATTCAATGCCGCCAGAACAGTTTACAAGGGCAAAGCCTAACGAAGATATGGAGACAGTTCAGTATTTTCCCCTGTCTGGGGACAAAGTCTAATGCACAGGATAGATACAGTCACATTATCTACCTACGAAAAAGACTTTGAACTGACTTTTACGCATAATTCCACGGCTATAGAAGGAAATACACTGACGTTGATGGAAACAAGTGTTACTGTTTTCAGGATATTAACTATACGACAGCAACAGAGGATGAGCACTTCTTACTGTGCGTGATAATGTAAGAACTGCAATTAAGGAGACTGACAGGAATATAGCAAGAACTGCATTGCTTGGGAAAGGACTTCGTGAAGCAGGACAGACAGCAGCCAATGCCTTTCGTACTTTTGCAGATAAGCCGGAGGTGAATTATTCACAGAAAGAGCAGAAGCATCTTGTTACAAAGGTGATGCTTAGTTCAATGAAAGCAATGAGAAATCTGTTTGTATCAATGGAGTTTCATCTGGACGCTTTGGATTGATATGGATAATCTGGCGATGGATGTGAAATTTGATAAGAAAAGTGAAAATACAAAGGCACAGGCAGAGACAGCAAGGAAGATACTGAAAAGATTGAATCTGTAGATAATAAGCCTGAGAGAGTAGAAGAAGAAATTGTCTATGCTCCGATGGTGGCAGAAGCACATGAGTACCAGTACAATGCGGATGCATTTGAAGCAAGAGGTGGTGCAGATATGAAGGTGGGAGCACCAAAAGAAGTGCCAATGGTAAGGACTGATAAAGCCAGATAGATGTGAGGACGTGGGGGAAAATCCTGCGTCCTTTTTTGAGTGCAGAATGTCAAAAAACTTGTTGAAAGTATTCCGATAAAGGAATATACTTAAATTGGACTTATTATATCGTTTGGAGGAGAAGTATGGATTACATAACGACGGTAGAAATGTCAAAGATATGGGGAATTTCATCAAGAAGAATATCCCTTTTATGTAGTCAGGGAAGAGTTCCTGGAGCAGAGAAAAAAGGCAAGACGTGGCTTTTGCCAAAGGATGCGGTAAAGCCAACTGATCCGCGAAAGAAATAGTGATGTATTGGAGGTGATTTGTGCTTATGGGAAGACCGGAAGATTCCAGAGTAAAGATACCGGCACTTGTACATTTTACAAGGCTTGGATATACCTATATGTCAATAAAAGATAAAGAACGAAATGTAGACTATGATGGAGATACGAATATTTTCTATAGTCAGTTTTTGTCTGCCATAAATAGAATTAATCATGCAGAGTTTACACTTGATGATGCTAAGAAGATTATTGATGAAATAAAGATAAGACTGGATAATGACGATTTAGGCAAATCATTTTTCAATGTTCTGCAGTCAGGAATAAATGATATAAGGTTAATTGATTTTGATGATGAAAGTGGGATAAAGAACGATTACACAGTAGTAACAGAACTTCCATACGAAAATGGAGATGATAATTTCAGACCGGATATTACGGTATTAATAAATGGAATGCCATTATCATTTATAGAGGTGAAGCGTCAGAATAATAGAGAAGGCATTCTTACGGAGCGTAACCGCATGGAAAGACGCTTTAGTAATAAAATCTATCGTAGATTTGTGGGAATCACACAGTTTACGGTGTTTTCTAATAATAATGAGTATGATGATTCTGATGTCGAACCGATACAGGGGACATTTTATGCTTCCAGCAGCTATACAAGAATGTTTTTTAGTAAATTTCGGGAGGATAAGGATAGGGAAGAAGAACTGAAAGCGAAAATGCAACCTATAGACATAGAAGATGAAACATTTATTCTGTCAGATACAAATCTTATTGCAATTAAAGGAGCACCGGAATATACATCTTCTATAAATGAGGATTCGCCGACAAATCGCATTATTACATCTTTGTACACAAAAGACAGGATATTATTTTTGTTGAAATATGGTATCTGCTATAAGACTACTACAAATAAAGATGGAATTACGCAGATAGAGAAACATATTATGCGTTATCCCCAGATGTTTGCAACTATGGCAATACGTGATAAGTTGCGTGAAGGTGTCAGAAAAGGAGTTATCTGGCATACACAGGGCAGTGGAAAAACAGCATTGGCATATTCTAATGTAAGATATCTGACTGATTATTTCAGCAAAGAAGAAGGGAAAATTGCAAAGTTTTATTTTATAGTAGACAGATTAGATCTGGCAGAGCAGGCAAAAAGTGAATTTGAAGCCAGAGGACTTAATGTCAAGATGGTAAAAGACAAGAAGCAGTTTATAGATGATATAGTTAATCCGGGCGAGTCAAATACAAGTGGTAAAACTACGATGACTGTGCTTAATATACAGAAGTTCTCGAAAGAATCTGTAACAAAGCCTGCTGATTATAATGTCAATGTACAGAGAGTTTATTTTCTGGATGAAGCACACCGTAGTTATAATCCAACAGGTTCGTTTCTTGCTAATCTTATGTCATCAGACAGAAATGCAGTTATGATAGCCCTGACAGGTACACCACTGATTGGAGAAGGTTATAACACAAAGGATGTATTTGGCAATTATATTCATAAATACTATTATAATCAGTCGATTGCAGATGGATATACATTAAAACTTATTAGGGAAGAGATTGAAACTACATATAAGAATCAGATGAACGATACGCTGGATCAGATTGTAAGACAGGGCAGTATAGCTAAGAAAGAACTGTATGCTCATCCTAAATTTGTTGAGAAGATGGTTGACTATATTGTGCATGATTTTGGAGAAAGTAGAAATGCGTTGGATTCTTCTATCGGTGCAATGATTGTATGCGATTCTTCTGAGCAGGCAAGAGAGGTAGATAAGCAGCTGAATCGCTTTTCAGCTTATACTCATGCGCTAATACTTCATGATGAGGGAACCAAACAGGATAGAAAAGACGAGCAGGAAGAATTTAAAAAGGGAAATATAGATATTCTTGTTGTTTATAATATGCTTCTGACAGGCTTTGATGCACCGAGGTTAAAGAAACAGTATCTTGCAAGAATGATTAAGGCACATAATCTATTACAGACATTAACAAGGGTAAACCGACCTTACAAGAGGTATCATTACGGATATGTTGTTGATTTTGCAAATATCAAGGACGAGTTTGACAAGACGAATAAAGCGTATTTTGATGAACTTCAGTCAGTATTAGGAGATGAAGTTCAGAATTACAGCAATATCTTTAAGAGTAAAGAAGATATTGAAAAAGATTTAAATGAAGTCAAAAATCAACTGTTTCTGTATGATACAAGTAATGTGGTTAGCTTTATTAACCAGATTAATGTGATTGATGACAAGAAGCAGTTACTTGACCTGCGCCAGGCATTAGAGAATTACAAATCAATGTACAATCTGATTCGGTTATATGGCTATGAAGACTTGTATGAACACTTTAATGTTGAGAATGCGATTAAATGCTTGAATGAGGTCAACAACAGAATTAGTATTGTAAACCTAAAGAACAGCATTGATTCATCAGAAGACATGACACAGGTGCTTAATATGGCGCTTGACCAGATTGATTTTCAGTTTCGCAAGATTAAAGAAGAAGAGCTTTTGATAGCAGATGCGTTCAGAGATACATTGGAGAAAACAAGAAGAGAGATTGTGGATAAATGCCTTGATCCAAAAGATCCGGAGTACATATCGCTTCTTGATGAATTAAAGAGAGTATTTAAGAAGAAAAATATTGAAGAACTCACAGCAGATGAAATGAGGCAGATAATGGATGAACTGGATTCATTGAAGAAGAAAGCAGAGAGACGCAATATTGCAGACCGGATGCTTGCAGCAAAGTATTCTGGTGATGTTAAGTATATGAGAACGCATAAAAGGATTATGGGAAGTCCGCCATCGATAGCAGATGCGATTACTGTACATAGAATTTTAATGACAGTAAAGACCGAGACTGATAACCAGATTGCTCATAATGAAAATATCCTTGATAATGAGGAATATTTTATAAAGTCTTTACAGCCAATAATCTATAAGGCATGTATAGGAGAAAATGTAAAGCCAGAACGACAGCAGCTATTATTTATAGATAACTGTCTGTCAAAAGAATATATATCGGAAAGGGATTGGGTATCCTGATGACAACAGAAACAATAATAGCAAATACAAAACAGATGATTGATGACTTAAAAACTGTATGTGCCAACTTTGGACTTGGCAATGCCAGTAGTGAGTATAAAATCATCACAGAAATATTCCTGTACAAATTTTTGAATGACAAGTTTCTTCATGAGGTACAGCAGGCAGATGAGAAATTAAAAGATTCTGAAAATGTGGAGCAGTCATTAAACGATATGCCAGATGATGATTATGAAATGCTTATGATGCTGTTACCGGCAGCAACTGCAAAACTTAAACGTGAACATTTTATTTCGTATCTGTTTAACCATAAAAATGATAATAAGTTCAATGAGCTGTTTGATGCAACCTTATGGGATATTTCTAATACGAACCTTGATGTGTTTTCGGTGAGTACCGGCTCTGGAGATAAGATTCGTTTATTTGACCAAAATTTATCACTTAATGTAACAGAGTCCAATCGTAGGTCTGATTTCTGCAGAGCGATGATTGATAAGCTTGTTACTTTCAGCTTTGCAGAGGCATTTTCACAGAAATATGATTTTTTTGCAACCATATTTGAGTATCTGATAAAGGATTACAACAAGGACTTTGGTAAGTATGCCGAGTATTATACACCGCATTTCATAGCAAGCATTATTGCAAGAATTATGGTGCCACAAGGAACGCAGAATGTAACTGTATATGATCCGGCAGCAGGATCAGGAACGCTTGTGTTGGCACTTGCACATGAAATAGGTGAGAATAACTGTACGATATATACACAGGATATTTCCCAGAAATCAAATGAATTTCTGCGTCTGAATCTTATGCTTAATAATCTTGTACATTCACTCGGTCATGTAGTGCATGGAGATACATTATTGTCACCACAGCACCTGAACCGACAGAAAAATGGACTGATGAAGTTTGACTATATCGTCAGCAATCCGCCTTTTAATGTGGATTTTTCAGATAACAGAGATACTTTGGCAGGAGAAAATTATAAGGAAAGATTCTGGGCGGGTGTGCCGAAAGTGCCTAACAAGAAAAAAGACAGTATGGCAATTTATCAGATGTTTTTACAGCACATAATTTTCTCCATGAAGGAAAACAGTGGCAGAGCTGCAATCGTTGTGCCGACAGGATTTCTGACAGCGGGAACAGGCATACCAAAGACTATACGAGAGCGTATAGTGAAAGAAAAGACGCTACGGGGTGTAATATCTATGCCAAGTAATATTTTTGCGACGACAGGAACCAATGTATCCGTTGTATTTCTGGATAATACAAAGAAATATGATAAGGCAATACTTATGGATGCCTCAAAACTTGGAACTAAGGTAAAGGTAGATGGCAAAAACCAGAGAACAGTACTTTCTGATGAAGAAATAGAGGATATCATCAGTACTTTCAATAATTTTGAAGCAAAAGATGATTTCTCTGTTGTTGTGGACTATGACAAGATAGAACAGAAGAAGTGCTCTTTCAGTGCAGGACAGTACTTTGAAGTAAAGATTGAGTATATAGAACTGACACAGGAAGAATTTCAGACAAAGATGAATGACTATACGGATAAACTGACAGAATTATTTGCTGAGGGTAATGCTTTGCAGGCGGAGATTCTGGAGCAGTTGAAGAAGGTGAAGTATGAATAACAAAAGAGTCAGATTGGCTGATATTGCAGAATTAACAGTAGGATATGTTGGAAATATGGCGAAGCAGTATACGGATAAAGGTGTTAAATTCCTTCGTTCACTCAACATAAAGCCATTTCATATTGTTGAAGATGATATGAAGTACATCTCGAAGGAATTCTGTGAATCATTAAGAAAATCAACTCTTCATGAGAATGATTTGATTATAGTAAGAACTGGATTACCAGGAACATGTTGTGTGATACCAAAAGAGTACGACGGTTGTAACTGTGCTGATGTAGTACTTGTAAAACCTAATGTTGATATTGTGAATCCGCATTATTTAGCAGCATATATAAATATGTGGGGGAAAAAACAGGTTGAGAACAACAAAGTGGGTGCTATTCAGAAACATTTCAATGTTGAATCAGCAGAAGAAATGCTAATAGATTTGCCTGACATAGAAGATCAAAATAAGATTGCTAAAGTATTGTGTGATATAAACGAGAAAATTTTGAATAATGAAAAGATAAATGATTATTTAGCAAATCAACCTTCGATGGTAGCTTGACCATTCATGAGCAT